>Ga0160439_1000093_pt1 | contig 73983 bp, 71 predicted proteins | sample HID1975M_E0MG_FD_108201 | JGI IMG/M metagenome (GOLD analysis project Ga0160439, IMG submission 108201) | Enriched soil microbial communities from UW Madison campus, WI, USA - HID1975M_E0 MG | ecosystem: Environmental > Terrestrial > Soil > Unclassified | place: USA: Madison, Wisconsin...
ACGCCTCGTATGCGCTCATGGCTCAGACGATCCGGACCGGGCCCTGGACCGATGTGCCGGGTACGTTGATCGAGCTCTACACGAGGCTCGTCGTGAACGTCGTCGTGGGGAACACCGATGACCACCTGCGCAACCACGCGGCGTTCTGGGACGGTCACCGCCTGACCCTGACCCCTGCGTACGACATCGCGCCACAACGGCGGTCGACGAACACGGCGACCCAAGCGATCGGCATCACCGCCGACGGCGAGCGCACGAGCCAGCTGCGCGTCTGCCGACGGGTCGCGGGGGAGTTCCTTCTGGGCGGTGCGCAGGCCGACGCGATCATCGATCGCGTCCGCGCGACGGTCGCGGACGACTGGGACGAGGTCTGCGACCAGGTCGGTCTGACGGCGGCGCAGCGCGACACGCTCTGGGGACGCGAGTTCTGCCACCCCTACATCGGGTACGACTCGGCCTGAGCTGCGCACTGGTTGCGTCGTCGCGTACCGCCTCGTGGCTACAACGAGAGCCAGCAGTAGAGCGAGTGGTTCCGGCTCACTGCTGCTCGGGCGAGGCCTGCCATCTCGCGGAGGACCGCAGCAAGCATGACGGGGTCGCCGCCGCCCCAGAACTCCTCGGTCTTCGACCACGGGTCGGCCACGCGCACCAGGTCGTCGTCCGAGGCGCTGGCGAGCGCGACAGCGAGCCCGTCGCTGAGCTTCACGACCAGTCGCTCGCCCTCGTTGCGTACCGCGATCACGGGGTCCGCGGACTGAGCTTCCACGACGTCGTCGTACGTCCGGCCGGTCAGCAGTGCCTCGAGCGTGCCCATCTGGACGACGGGGTCGATGCCCGAGAGCTCCACGGTCGGGTAGACCTCGACAGAACCGGGGTCGTCGTCCGACACCAGCCGTCGGCGGAACAAGACGCTCCTGCGCTGCGGGGGAGGCGGTGCCGGCAGGCTCCCGGGGCCGCCGTCGCGGTCGATGGTCGCGGCGGCGGAAGCGTCCGACGGAGCGGCGAAGTAGTCGCAGAGCAGTCCCATGGCGCACATCGTGCCGGAAGCACTGCCGTCACGGCTGAACGCGGAGTGCGAGGTGTCGTGTCGGCGCACCGGATGTGAGTCGGCCCGACTGCACTCCCGAGGTGACGCTCCGTACGGCCCGTTCTCGTCCCTCGCTGCTCAGGGCTTCGGGTCGTCCTTCGGGGGGTTCTCGCGGCGCTCCTGGTCCAGGCGCCAGAGGAACTCGTCGTCGTCGTCGGGCGCGGACGGCCCGCGCGATGTCGTGGCGCCCCAGCCGGCGGGGCGCGGCTGCGCCTGGCCGCGACGCGTGATGCTGACGGCGAGCCAGACGACGGACCCGAGCAGCGGGAACAGGACCACGAGCAGGATCCACAGGGCCTGGTGCACGCCGAGCCGCTCGTGCGCCTCGCTGCGCACGATGTCGATGACGCAGTAGACGACCAGGCCGATGAGGAGCAGGACCCCGAGGTTGCGCAGCATGCCGTCAGGGTAGTGCCGGTTCGGCACCCATGACGGGCTGACCTACCCTGGAGGGGTGCCTGTCGTCGTCTACACCGCTCTGCGCCTGCTCCTGTTCGCCGTCCTCACCGTCGGTCTCTGGATGATCGGGCTGCGCGACTGGCTCGCCCCGCTGGCCGCTCTGTTCCTCGCATGGGGTCTGGGGTACGTGCTGCTGGGCAAGCAGAGCGCCGCCGCCGCTGCCTACGTGCAGGCCCGCTCGGAGCGGGCGCCGGCGCGCGCCAAGACCGCGCTCGACCGGGACGCGGACCTCGAGGACGCGGCCGACGACGCCGCCCGCGCCTCTCTCCAGAAGCCCGAGGTCCCGCGCTCCGACGCCTGACGCGCTACAAGGCCAGCGTCAGTCCGAGCAGGATCCCGAACGCGAGCTCGAGCATCCCGGTCGCGGCGAGCACGGGCACCAGGGCGCGCCCGCGGGCGCCGACGAGGACCGTGACCGCCAGGATGATCGCGGGCAGCAGCAGGATCGAGACGAACAGGCACCACGGCGACGCGAACGAGCACGCGATGCCGAGCAGCACGGGGACGATCACCAGGCCCGCGTAGGCGCGTCGGGCCCGGTGCTCGCCCAGGCGGACGGCCAGGGTGCGCTTGCCGACGAGGGCGTCGGTGGGCACGTCGCGCAGGTTGTTGACCATGAGCAGCGCGCACGCGAGCAGGCCGACGGCCACCGCACCCACCCAGGCGGGCCAGGACAGCTGCCCGGCCTGCGTGTACGTGGTGCCGAGGACGGCGACGAGGCCGAAGAAGACGAAGACGCCGACCTCGCCGAGCCCGCGGTAGCCGTACGGGTTCTTGCCGCCCGTGTAGTACCAGGCGGCGACGATCGACGCGATGCCGAGCAAGATCAGCCACCACTGCCCGGACAGAGCGACGAGCCACAGGCCCAGCAGCGCCGCGACGCCGAAGCACGCGAACGCCGCCGTCTTGACCGACCGCGGGGTCGCCGTGCCGGACGCGGTCAGCCGCATCGGTCCCACGCGGTCCACGTCCGTGCCGCGGATGCCGTCGGAGTAGTCGTTCGCGTAGTTGACGCCCACCTGCAGCGCGAGCGCGACGCCGAGCGCGAGCAGGGCCCGGCCCAGGTGCGCCGAGTCGATCTGCGCGGCGGCGCCCGTGCCGACCAGGACGGGTGCGGCGGCGGCGGGCAGGGTGCGCAGGCGGGCGCCGGCGACCCAGTCGTGGGCGGTCGTCACATGGTCCTCCGGGGAGTGGGGTCGGTCAGCTCGCGGACGAGCGCGCGGCGGTCGGGCTTGCCGATGCCGCGGTGGGGCAGGTGGTCGCGCAGGACGAGCCGGCGTGGAGCGTGGCGAGGCCCCAGGCGGGCGGCGACGAGGGCGCGGACCTCGTCGAGCGTCGGGGGAGCGCCGGCGGGGACGACCGCCACGACGACGGCGTGCCCCCACTCGTCGTCGGGCACGCCCACGACGCACACCTCCGCGACGCCCGGCAGGGTCGCGACGACGTCCTCGACCGCGGCGGGCGCGACCTTGGCGCCGCCCGTCACGATGACGTCGTCGACGCGGCCGAGGATCCGCAGCACGCCGTCGTCGAGCGCGCCGAGGTCCGACGTGCGCAGGTGCCGCACGCCGCCGCGGTGGACGAAGGCGTCCGCGTCCAGGTCGGGCCGGCCCAGGTAGCCGGTGGCCAGGACGGGGCCGGCGAGCTCGACGACGCCGTCGTCGAGCGTGACCTGCACCCCGTCCAGCGCGACGCCGTCGTAGACGCAGCCGCCGCAGGTCTCGGACATCCCATAGGTCGTGACGACGCGGGCGCCCGACGAGCGCGCGGCGTCGAGCAGCGCCGCCGGGGCCGCCGCACCGCCCAGCAGGACTGAGTCGTACGTGGCGAGCGCGGCGCGCGCAGCCTCGTCGTCGAGCAGGCGCACGAGCTGGGTGGGGACCAGGGACGTGTACCGGGTCCCGGCGCCCAGGCGCGCGGTCGCGGCGACGAAGCCCGCCGGTCGGAACGGGCCCGCGTCCATCACGACGGGCGTCGTCCCCGCCAGCACGGACCGCACCAGCACCTGGATGCCCGCGACGTGCTCGGCCGGCAGCGCCAGCAGCCACCGGCCCGGGCCGGCCAGGCGGTCGTACGTGGCGCCCGCCGACGCGCGCAGCGCCTCGCCGCCCAGCATCACGGCGCGCGCGTCGCCCGTGGAGCCGGACGTGCGGACGACCACCGCGACCTCGTCGGGCACGGCGGCGGTCTCGGTCGCGGGCAGGCCGCCCCGGTGATCGTCGGGCACCGCCTGCGGCGCGACTGCGGGTCCGCGCCCGTCGAGGGCCTGCTCCAGCGCCGCGAGCAGCGGCTCCGCCTGCGCAGGCACGTCGCGCAGGAGCCGGGTCATCCCACCAGCGTAGGCCGCGCCGACGCCGGGCGGCGCACCGTCGTCGTCCCGGCCCCGGGCTCGCGGGGGTGCACGCACGAGTCGTGCCGGGACACGCGCCAGGACATGCGCTCGGACATCGGTCAGGACTCGCCCCGCGCGCGGCGCGGTGATGGCACGGTCGCGGCCCGGCGTGTGCCAGCCTTGTCCCCGGGTGCGTGCCGCCCGACCTGCCTGTCCTGTGCCGCGTGCGCACCGAAGCCAGACCGAACGCCCAGGGAGAACCGATGACCAGCCGGACCGTGTGGAGCGCCGCCGCGTTCGCCGGGGCAGCAGCCCTCACCCTGACCGCGTGCAGCGGTGGCTCCGACTCACCGGCGCCGACGGCGGCACCGGTGACGGTGGCCCCGACCGTCGTCGCGGACAAGACGCCCGCCCCCACCCCGTCGATCGCGCCCACGTGGCCGCTGACCGGCGTCGAGGGCAAGCCCGTCAACCGGCCCGCGCTCGCGGTGAAGATCGAGAACACGCACCAGGCGCGCCCGCAGACCGGCCTCGACCAGGCCGACATCGTCTGGGAGACCGTCGTCGAGTTCCAGGTCTCGCGCTTCATCGCGGTCTTCCAGTCCAAGGTGCCCGACGAGGTGGGCCCGATCCGCTCGGTGCGCCCGATGGACCCGATCATCCTGGCGCCCATGCACGGTCTGCTGGCGTTCTCGGGCGGGCAGAAGGGCATCCTGCCGCTCGTCGCCGCCAACGGCATCCAGCCCATCAGCCACGACGCGGGTGCGGCCGGCATGTACCGCACGTCGGACCGGGCCGCGCCGCACAACGTCTACGGCACGCCCAAGACGTTCTGGAAGAGCGCCAACGACAAGCACCAGGACGCGCCTGGTCAGCAGTTCCTGTTCGCGCGCTCGGCCGACGAGGCCGCGGCGGTCGCGGGCGGCAAGGGCACGTCGAAGATCTCCTACACCCTGTCCGCCGCCGCACACCCCTCGTGGACGTGGGACGCCAAGGCCAAGAAGTGGAACCGCAGCGAGGACTCGACCCCGGCGACGGCCCGCGACGGCAAGCGCCTGACCGCGACCAACGTGGTCACGATCGTCGCCTCGCACCCGGACTCGGGCTTCAACGCGCAGGGCGGCGCGCCCGTCCCGACCTACGACCTGGTCGGCTCCGGCAAGGGCCTGGTCGCGACGGGCGGCAAGACGGTGGCCGTCACCTGGAAGAAGATGGCGAAGGACGAGCCGCTGCGGCTGTTCCTGTCCGACGGCTCGCCCGCGCTGCTGGCGCCGGGGAACACCTGGGTCGAGCTCGTCCCCAAGGAGGACGGGTCGTTCAAGGTCTCGTCCTGAGGTCTGACGTCGGCGCGCCCGTGGTCTGACGCAGCGAGGGTGCGTCCGAGCCCTCGGGCCGATGCCCGGCGCGGGGGCCGCGGACGACGCTGGTCGCATGACCACGACGCAGCCGGACCACCACGAGCACGACACCTCATCGCTGGGCGCGGTCGTGGTGTCCGGCCTGATCCTGCTGGGCCTGGTGGTGGGTGCCTCGGCGCTCGTCGCGCAGCTCGTCGGCCTGGCCTCCTGGGCGATGGCGACTCGCTAGAACGCGTAGCCGAATCCTGACCAGTCCGGGTCGCGGCGCTGCAGGAACGCGTCGCGGCCCTCGACGGCCTCGTCGGTCATGTAGGCCAGGCGCGTGGCCTCGCCGGCGAAGACCTGCTGGCCGGCCAGGCCGTCGTCGGCCAGGTTGAACGCGAACTTCAGCATCCGGATGGCCTGCGGGGACTTGGTCGCGATGATGCGCGCGTACTCGAGTCCGGCCTCCTCGAGCTCGGCGTGGGGGACGACGTCGTTGACGGCTCCCCAGGCCAGGGCGTCGTCGGCGGAGTACTCCCGGGCCAGGAAGAAGATCTCCCGCGCGCGCTTGTCGCCCACCTGGCGGGCCAGGAGCGCGGAGCCGTAGCCGCCGTCGAACGAGCCGACGTTGGCGTCGGTCTGCATGAATCGCGCGTGCTCGCGGCTCGCGATCGTCAGGTCGGCGACGACGTGCAGCGAGTGGCCGCCGCCCGCGGCCCAACCGCCCACCAGCGCGACGACGACCTTCGGCATGGTCCGCATCAGGCGCTGGACCTCGAGGATGTGCAGCCGACCGGCGCGGGCCGGGTCGACGTCCTGCGCCTGCTCGCCCTCCGCGTACTTGTAACCGTCGCGGCCGCGGATGCGCTGGTCGCCGCCGCTGCAGAACGCCCAGCCCCCGTCGCGCGGGCTGGGGCCGTTGCCAGTGAGCAGGACGGTCCCGACGGACGAGGTCATCCGGGCGTGGTCGAGGACGCGGTAGAGCTCGTCGACCGTGTGCGGGCGGAACGCGTTGCGGACCTCGGGGCGGTCGAACGCGACGCGGACGACGGGCAGGTCGCGCGGCTCCTCGCCGCTGCGGTCGATGCCGCGGTGGTAGGTGAGGTCGGTGAGGTCCTCGAACCCGTCCACGGTGCGCCACCGCGTCGGGTCGAACGTCTCGGACACGCGGTCGGGCAGCGGTGCGTTCACGGTGTGCAGCCTAGTCGGCACAAATCTGGTACGGTCGTACCAGAAAGTACGCGCGACGGCGGACCTGTCACCCGGCGCGTGCTCGGATTTTCGAGGTGTGTCATGGCGTGGGGCGTGCTGGTCGTGTCGGGTCTGCTGGAGGCGGGCTGGGCGTTGTCCCTCAAGGCCTCCGACGGGTTCAGTCGGTTGTGGCCGTCCGTCTCGTTCGTCGTGCTGCTCGCTGCGAGCATGGCCGGGCTCGCGTTCGCGCTGCGGTCGCTGCCGGTCGGGTCCGCGTACGCGGTGTGGGTGGGGATCGGTGCCGTGACCACGGCCGTGCTCGGCATGACGGTGCTGGGTGAGCCCGCCTCGTTGCTCAAGGTCGTCTCTATCCTGCTGATCATCGCGGGCGTCGTCGGCCTGAACGTGTCCGGGTCGGCGCACGCGTGAGCGACGGTCGGCGGGCGCGGGGAGCCCTGCGTCGGGACGCGCTGGTCGCCGCGACGGTCGCGCTCCTCGTCGAGCAGGGACCGGCCGCGGTGAGCCACCGGGCCGTCGCCGCGCGCGCCGGCGCGTCGCTGTCCGCGACCACCTACTACTTCGCCGACCTCGACGAGCTGCTCGCGGCGGCCGGGCAGGAGGTCGCGCGGCGGTGGGCGGAGCACGCGCGCGCGACGGTCGCGAGGCGCGCCGGTGCGGCGACGGACGACGGGTCCGACGACGGGGCCGTCGGCGTGCTCGTCAATACGCTCGTCGACGCCGTGCTGCCGGCCGGCGACGTGCGCAGCCACTACGCGCACCTCGTCGGCGCGGGTGCGCTGGCGACACTGGCCACGGCCTACGCCGAGGGCCGGTCGGGGTTGGACGCCGCCGTCGACGCTCTCGGCCTGCCGCTGCCGGCTGCGGTGCTCGTCGCGCTCGTCGACGGCGCCGCGGTGGCCGCCCTCAGCGAGGGGCGGGACGTGCGCGCGCACGCCCGGACCGTCGTCGCCGCCGCGCTCGGACGCTGACGCGTCGCCTACCGTGGGGGACGTGCTCGTGTACGACATCCCCCTGCGCACCCGGTTCCGCGGGCTGCTGCGTCGCGACGGCGTCCTGCTGCGCGGCGACGCCGGCTGGGCGGAGTTCAGCCCGTTCTGGGACTACGGCGCCGCCGAGTCCAGCGCCTGGTGGCGGGCGGCGCGGGAGGCGGCAGACGAGGGATGGCCGGCGGCCGTCCGCGACAGCGTCCCCGTCAACGTCACCGTTCCGGCCGTGGGCCCGGAGCAGGCGCACCGCATCGTGACCGGGTCCGGCGGTTGCCGGACCGCCAAGGTCAAGGTCGCGGAGCGCGGGCAGAGCGTCGACGACGAGATCGCGCGGCTCGAGGCCGTCCGGGACGCGATCGGGCCCGACGGGGCCATCCGGGTGGACGCCAACGCCGCATGGGACCTGGAGACGGCGGTCGAACGGCTCGCGCTGCTGGACCGCGCCGCCGGCGGCCTCGAGTACGCCGAGCAGCCCGTCCCGGCCGTCGACGATCTCGCGCGCCTGCGCCGACGCACGCACGTGCCGATCGCGGCCGACGAGTCGATCCGCCGGGCCGAGGACCCGTTCGCGGTCGCGCGGGCGGAGGCGGCCGACGTCGTCGTGCTCAAGGTCCAGCCGCTGGGCGGTGTGCGCGCGTGCCTGGAGCTCGCCGAGCGGATCGGGCTGCCCGTCGTGGTGTCGTCGGCGCTCGAGACGTCGGTCGGGCTGGCGGCGGGCGTCGCGCTCGCCGCAGCGCTGCCGGACCTGCCGTACGCCTGCGGCCTGGCGACCGCCCAGCTGTTGACGGCCGACGTGGTCGCCGAGCCTCTGCTGCCCGTCGACGGTGCGCTGCCCGTGCGTCGGCCCGACGTGGTCGCCGCGCGGGTCCCGACGGCCGACGACGACCTCGCCGCGCAGTGGGTCGCGCGCATCGGCGCCGTCGAGCACCACCTGCGCGCGGACGGTGACGGCGTCGACCACGCGCGCGACCAGGCATGATGGCGGGTGTGACCACGCACCCGGCGACGACGGCGGCGCGGGTGCTGATCCAGGCGCTCGCGGTTCTCGGCGTCCAGGACGTGGTGCTCGCGCCGGGTTCGCGCAGCGCCCCGCTCGCCTACGCGCTCGCGGACGCCGCACTGCCCGGCGACGCGCGCCCGGCCGGTGCCCCCGCGCTGACCGTGCACGTCCGCATCGACGAGCGGTCCGCCGGGTTCCTCGCGCTCGGCCTGGCTCGTGCGCACGCGCTCGGCGAGACGCCGCGGCCCGTCGCGATCGTCACGACCTCCGGCACCGCGGTGGCCAACCTGCACCCCGCGGTGCTCGAGGCGCACCATTCCGGGGTCCCGCTGCTCGTGCTCTCGGCCGACCGGCCGCACGAGCTGCGCGGCACCGGCGCCAACCAGACCACCGAGCAGGTCGGCCTCTTCGCGGGCGCCACGCGCCTGGTGCTGGACGTCCCGGCGCCCACCGGGCTGGAGCACGAGGCGCGGGACCTGCGCGCGGTGGCGGGCCGAGCGGTCGCCGCGGCGCTCGGTGCGCGCACGGGTGACCCCGGTCCGGTGCACCTCAACCTCTGCTACCGCGACCCGCTGGTGCCCGGCGACGAGCCGTGGCCCGCGCCGTCGGGGGACGGGTTGGCGCACGTCGAGCGCCGGCCTGCGCCGGCTGCCGTCGCCGCGCCCGACCCGGACCGGCCGCTGGTTCGGGCCGGCCGGGCGGCCGCGACACCCACGGTCGTGGTCGCGGGCGACGGGGCCGGCCCGGCCGCGCGCCGGACCGCGGAGGCCAACGGCTGGCCGCTGCTCGCCGAGCCGTCGTCGGGTGCGCGCGAGGGCGCCAACGCGATCGCCGCGTACCGGCTGCTGCTGTCCGCCGACGCGCTGGGCGGCCAGGTCCGCCGCGTCGTGGTGTTCGGCCGCCCCACCCTGAGCCGCCCGGTGCAGGCCCTGCTGGCGCGCGACGACGTCGAGGTGATCGTCGTCGCCGCGTCCGGGGCGAGCTGGTCCGACGCGGGCCGACGCGCCGACCAGGTGCTGCTCGAGGTCCCGGCGCGGATGCGGACGGGACGGTTGGGCTCGTCGGCAGGCTGGCTGGAGGCGTGGCGGGCGGCCGACGAGGCCGCGAGCCGGGCGATCGACGCCCTGCTCGACCCGCCGCAGCGCGGGGTGCGCACGCGCGCCGGCGCCCGCGTCACGGGACCCGTCCTCGCACGAGCGGTCGCGGCGGCGTCGTCGGCCGACGACGTGCTCGTCGTCGGCGCCTCCAACCCCGTGCGCGACCTGGACCTGGTGGCGCGCTGGACCACCGCGCCCACCGTCCTGGCCAACCGAGGGCTGTCCGGCATCGACGGGACCGTCTCCACGGCCGTCGGCGTGGCGCTCGGGCTGCCGCACCGGCGCGTGCGCGCGCTCGTCGGCGACCTGACCTTCCTGCACGACGTCGGCGGCCTGCTGCGCGGACCGCTCGAGCGGGGCGCCGATCTGCAGGTCGTCGTCGCCAACGACGACGGCGGCTCGATCTTCGCCACCCTCGAACCCGGCGAGGCTGCGCGCGCCGACGTGTTCGAGCGCTTCTTCGGCACCCCGCACGGCGCCGACCTCGCCGCGCTGTGCGCCGGGTACGGGGTGCGGCACACGCGCGTCGGTGATGTCGACGGGCTGCTGCCGGCGCTCGCAGCACCGGGGACGGGCCTGTCCGTCGTCGAGGTGCGCGTCGACCGCACGTCGCGCCGCGCCCTGAACGAGGCCATCTCCGCCGCTGTCGCGGCCTCGCTCCCCACCTGACCGCTCCGTGCTGCGGCTCGCCGTGGTCCCGTCCCGGCCTTCCTCCGTCCCGCCACAGTGGCCGAGCCAGACCTTTGTGGGCGAGGCAGGCGTCTGCAGAGGTCTGTCTCGCCCACAAAGGTCTGTGTCGCCGACGGTCTGGAAGGAGGACCGAAGAGGGCCATCGGCGCCTCCTGCAGAACTCGCAGGGAACTCCCAGGTTCCCTGAAGGGTCCCTCCAGTGCGACCTAGTTGTATGGAGACATACCAAGGAGGCCGTAACTGATGACCACGCCTGAGAACCAGCACCCGCAGGACGACGCGACGCAGCCCATCCCGCCGGTCGCGCACCCCACGAACCCCTTCGTGCCGCCGCACCCCGCAGCCCCCGCCGACCAGCGCGCCGCCTACGAGGCAGCCCAGCGCGAGGCCGCGCAGCGCGAGGCAGCCCAGCGCGCCGCGACGCAGCAGCACGCCGCAGTCCAGCCGACGATGCAGCAGCCGACCATGCAGCAGCCGACGATGCAGCCGCCCACGATGCAGCAGCCGCAGGCGCACCCCCAGACCACCCCGCTCCCGTACGTCGCCGCGTCGAACACCTCGGCACCGGCCGACGGCCAGTACAACCCGTGGGGCATGGCCGAGCAGTCGGTCGCCACCGCGCCGGCCTCGGCCCGCAAGCGCCGCCTGTGGCTCCCCGTCACGGCCGCCGCGGCCGTCGGCGCGATCATCGCCGGTGGTGCGGTCTTCGGGATCGCCGAGTCGGACAACAACGACGGCACGTCGTCGGCCTCCATCGCGACCATCGGCCAGAGCTCGAACGACGCCGTCCCGGTGTCCGGCTCCACCTCCGACGACCCCGACTGGCAGGCCGTGTCCAAGGCCGTCTCCCCGTCAGTCGTCGCCATCGAGGTGACCACCGCCGACGGCAGCGCGCAGGGCTCGGGCGTCATCATCGACACCAAGGGCCACATCGTCACCAACAACCACGTGGTCTCCGGCGCGCAGGGCAAGGCGACGGTCACGCTGACCGACGGCCGCATCTTCGACGCGACCGTCGTGGGCACCGACCCGACCACCGACCTCGCGGTCATCAAGCTCGACAAGGTCCCCGACGACCTGACGCCGGCCGCCATCGGCGACTCCTCGGACGTCGTCGTCGGCGAGGCCGTCATGGCCGTCGGCAACCCGCTCGGCCTGGCCAACACCGTCACCACCGGCATCGTCTCCGCCGTCGACCGTCCGGTCTCGACGCAGGGCGAGAACGGCGGCGAGGGCACCGTCACCAACGCGATCCAGATCGACGCCGCGGTCAACCCGGGCAACTCCGGTGGCCCGCTGTTCGACGCGCAGGGTCGTGTCGTCGGCATCAACTCGTCCATCGCGACGCTGTCGAGCGAGTCCGGCTCGATCGGCCTGGGCTTCGCCATCCCGTCGAACCTGGTCAAGAACATCGCCAGCCAGCTCATCGACTCCGGCACGGCCAAGCACGCGTTCCTGGGCGTCAGCCTGAACGACGGCACGGCCACCGCCGACGGCGTCACGCGCCGCGGCGCCGTGGTCGAGGCCGTCACGGACGGCTCGCCGGCCGCCGACGCCGGTGTGCAGAAGGGCGACGTGGTCGTCGCGATCAACGACAAGGCCGTGGGCGGCGCCGAGTCGCTGACCGCCTTCGTCCGCTCCTACGCCGCGGGCGACGAGGTCAAGCTGACGATCGTCCGCGACGGCGACGCGAAGGACGTCACCGTCAAGCTCGCGACCAAGACCGACACCGCGTCCAGCCAGCAGACCACGCCCGGCGACGGGTCGCAGGGCTCCGACGGCTCGGGCCAGCAGGGCGACGGTTCCGGCCAGCAGGACCAGGGTCAGCAGGGCACCGACCCGTTCGGCCAGGGCGACGGCTCCCAGCAGGGTGACGGCTCGACCCAGCAGGGTGACGGCTCGACCCAGCAGGGCGACGGTTCCGGTTCCGGCAGCCTGGACCCGAACACCATGACCCCCGAGCAGCTCTGGAAGTGGTTCCAGGAGCAGCAGGGCGGCCAGGGCTGACCTCCCCGAGCCGGCCGGCGATCGGGCGCACCCCCCTGAGTGCCCGGTCGCCGGCCACCTCCCCGCGGCACGCACCCCCTGTGCTGCGGCGCGGTCCGATCCGGACCGCCTCCGGTCACCCGACCCCCTGCGGGTGACCGGAACACCCCTCGCGCCCGCGCGGACCGTCCGATCAGGACGGGACCCCGCGGGCGCGAGCGCGTCCAGGTGGGCGCGCGTCGGTTACGGTCGGTGCGATCCGCTCGTCGGTGGGTCGGACGGCGAAAAGAGGCGCGTGGTGGAGTTCTCGTTCGACGCGTTGCGTCGTCGGCCGGACGACGAAGCCGTCGCCGGTCCAGGCGCGGACGACGAGCCCGCCGCCGATGCGACCGACCGGCTGGTGCTCGACGAGGCGGCCTCGGAGCTCGCGGCGGCGGGGCCCGGCGAGGTGGTCACGATCGGTGACCGGTACGGCGCGCTGACGCTCGGTGCGGTCGCGCGGCACGGCGCCCGGGGCGTCCGCAGTTACCAGGACCTGCGCTCGGGGGAGCGCGCGCTGGCCGCGAACGCGGACCGGCTCGGCCTCGCGGGCACGTTCGACCCCGGCCCGCTCGACGCGACGACCCTGGCCGGAGCGCGCGTCGTGCTGGCGCAGCTGCCGCGCTCGCTGGACGCGCTCGACGAGATCGCCGGGCTGGTCGCCGCGCACGCCGACCCGGGCGTCGTCGTCGTCGCCGGCGGACGTGTCAAGCACATGACGCTCGCCATGAACGACGTGCTGGGCCGCTGGTTCGGCCGCGTCGAGCCGCACCTGGCGCGCCAGAAGTCGCGGGTGCTCGTCGCGTCGTCGCCGCTGCCCGGCCCTCCGGCCTGGCCCGCGAGCGAGCGGCACGACGACCTGGGCCTGACGGTCTGCGCGCACGGTGCGGCGTTCGCGGGGACGCGGATCGACATCGGCACGCGTCTGCTTCTGGGCGTGCTGGACCAGGCGCCCCGTGCGGCGTCCGCCGTCGACCTCGGCTGCGGTACCGGCGTGCTGGCGACGGCGCTCGCGATGCGGCGACAGGAGACCCGCGTGGTCGCGACCGACGACTCCGCGGCAGCCGTCGCCTCGGCCGCGGCGACCGCCCTCGCGAACGGCGTCGCGGACCGCGTGCGCGTGGTGCAGGACGACGCCGCCGGGACGCTGCCCGGTGCGAGCGCGGACCTGGTGCTGCTCAACCCGCCGTTCCACGTGGGCGCCGCGCTCGACACGGGCGTGGCGCACCGGCTGTTCGAGTCGTCGGCCCGGCTGCTGACCCCGGGCGGCGAGCTGTGGTGCGTGTGGAACTCGCACCTGCGGTACCGGCCCGCGCTCGAGCGGACGGTCGGGCCGACGCGTCAGGTGGCTCGCGACCGCAAGTTCACGGTCACGGCGTCGACGCGACGGGCGTAGCTCGGCTCGTCGTCGTGAGACCGCGTCCCGGCGCCTGCTGCGAGGCGTGGACAATGGCGCCGTGACGGAAACCTCGCGCCCCCGCATCGCGCTGCTCGGCTCCGGCAGCGGCACCACGGCCGCCCGCGTGATCGACGCGACGCAGGACGGCACGATCGACGCGGTCGCCTGCCTGGTCGTCGGCAACAACAGCCGGGCCGGCATCTTCACGGTCGCATCCGACCGGGGCGTCCCCACCGCGCACCTGTCGTCGGCCACGCACCCCGAGCCCGGCGACCTCGACGCCGCGATCCTGGCTGCGCTGCAGGGCGCGGGCGCGGGCGTCGTCGTGCTGGCCGGCTACATGCGCAAGCTCGGTCCGCGCACGCTCGCGGCCTACGAGGGGCGCATCCTCAACACCCATCCCGCGCTGCTGCCCGCGTACGGCGGCCAGGGCATGTACGGCGACCGCGTGCACGCCGCGGTGCTCGCGGACGGCGCGACGAGCACGGGTGCGACCGTCCATCTGGTGACGGCGGAGTACGACGAGGGCCCGATCGTCGCGCAGGCCGAGGTTCCGGTGGAGCCGGGCGACGACCTCGACGCGCTGCGGGCGCGCGTGCAAGCGGCCGAGAAGGCTCTGCTCGTCGACGTGCTGCGGCGGTGGCCCGAGCGCTGAGCGTTCAGTCGCGCGCGAGGGCGTGCCGCATCGGCACCAGCTTGGCCTCGGACTCCGCGAGCTCGGCGGCCGGGTCGGACGCCGCGACGATGCCGCAACCGGCGAACAGGCGCACGCGACGCGGGTCGTCGTGGTCGATCTGCGCCGAGCGCAGCGCGATGCCCCACTCGCCGTCGCCGTCCGCGCCGAACCAGCCCACCGGGCCGGCGTAGCGGCCGCGGTCCATGCCCTCGACGCGCGCGATGAGGGCGCTCGCGGCCTGCGTGGGCGTGCCGCAGACGGCGGCGGTCGGGTGCAGCGCGGCGGCGAGCGCGAGCGACGACGGGTGCGCCGCGTCGGTCGCCGTCAGCACGCCGGTCACGTCCGAGGCGAGGTGCAGGACGTTGGGCAGGTGCAGCACGAACGGCACGTCGGGAACGTTGGTCGACGAGCAGAACGGCTCGAGCGCGTGCGCCACCGACGTCACCGCGTACTCGTGCTCCTCGAGGTCCTTCGAGGAATGAGCGAGGATCGCGGCGCGGGCCACGTCGGCGTCGTCGTCGCCCGTGCGCCGGATGGTGCCCGCCAGCACGCGGGAGGTGACCAGCCCCTTCTCGGAGCGGACCAGCAGCTCGGGCGTCGCGCCGACCAGGCCGTCGACGCTGAACGTCCAGCACGACGGGTACTGCGCGGCCAGCCGGTCCAGGGCCCAGCGCGCGTCGACGGGGTGCTCCGTGGTGGCGCGGACGTCGCGCGCCAGCACCACCTTGTCGACGTCGCCCGCCCGGATCGCGGCGATGCCCTGCGCGACCACGTCCTTCCAGTCGGCCGCGTGCTCGTCGTCGTAGGTCACGTCGCCCGGATCGGCGGGCGGGACGCGGGCGGCGGTCACGTCGGCGAGCGTCGGGGTCCCGACGAGCTGTGCGCCCGTGCTGATCGTCGTGAGCCACGTCCGGCCGCCTCGTCGCCCGACGACCACCTGCGGGACGACCACCACGCCACCCGTGGGGGAGTCGTCGTCGAACGCGAACGACCCGAACGCCACCGGACCGGTACCGGGCAGGCGCACCTCGTCGCGCACGATCGCGCGCGCCAGCACCTGCTGCCAGGCACGCTCCGCGTCCGCGAACCGGCTCGCGCCGCCCACCTCGACCCGCAGCGCCTCGCCCCACCCGACGAGCCCGTCCCCGCGCCGCACCCACGCCAGCGGCGCGTCAGGGGGCAGCAGGTCGAGCAGATCCGCGGGATCGGGGGTCGTGGGATCCGTCGTCGTGCCGTCGGCGTGCAGGCCGTCGAGCGCGACGGTCCGCACGACGAGCGGCTGCGGCACGTCGTCCGCGGAGGTCAGCGTGCTCATCGGTTCCAGCGTATGCCCGTACGCGGGCCGTGCTCGGCTCCACGGCGTGAGGCTCGCCACGTCGCGCGTTGCGCGCCGCCGCTGCCGTAAGAGTCGGGCGAGCGGGTGGCACCCTGGGAGGCGGCCGACCGTGGAGGTGTGATGTGGCGTCCGACGCCGACGCCGACGACGAGACGAACGTCGACGATGAGACGAACGTTGAAGCAGACCGGGCTCGTCCGGCGTGGCTGACCTGGACGGTGCGGGTCGTCGCGGTGGCGGGCCTCGTGGTCGTGGCCTGGGTCTGCCTGACGGAGTGGGGTGCGCTCGTGCACGGCCACCCGCTGTACCCGGTGCTGCTCGGTCTCACCGTCGTGGGCGGCGTGCTGGTGCTGTGGCGCAGCGTGCGGCGCCGATCGGCGCACGCCGGCTGGCGGCTGGCCGGCGACCTCGTGCTCGTCGCGGCTGCGATCGGGTGGGTCGCGACGATGGCCTGGCTGAAGCCGTTCACCGCCGTCGAGCCGGCGCTCGCGGCGATGCGCTCGGACGACGCCGTCACGGTCACCGAGTCCGCGACGCGGATCGAGCTGGAGCCCACGGGCGACGTCACCGGCACGGCCGTCTTCTTCCAGCCGGGTGCCAAGGTGGAGGCCCGCGCTTACGCCGCGGTCCTGCGTCCACTGGCGGAGTCGGGTCACCTGGTCGTCATCGCCAAGCAGCCCCTGGGCATCGCCTTCCTCGCCACCGGTGCCTTCGACGACGCGCGGTCCGCCTTCCCGGACGCCCGGCGGTGGGTCGTCGGTGGCCACTCGCTGGGCGGCGTCGTCGCCTCCGCCGAGGCCGACGCGGCGGACTCCGACGCCACGGCACCCGTCGTCGGGCTCCTGCTCTACGCGTCCTATCCCGCGAACGACGTGAGCGCCTCCCTGACCGCGCAGGTCGAGTCGATCTCGGGGTCCCGGGACGGCCTGGCCACGCCGGCCAAGATCGACGCGGCCAAGCCCGACCTGCCCGCGCAGACCCACTACACGGTGATCGACGGAGGTGTGCACGCCTTCTTCGCCGACTACGGCCCGCAGCCGGGCGACGGCACCCCGACGATCTCCCACGACGACGCCCGCGCGCAGATCTCGGCCGCGTCGGTGAAGTTCGTCGACGCGTTCGACTCGTTGGACTCGTAGGCGCGACGGCATCTGTCGACGCGCCTGCGCACCAGCCGTGCGCGGTGGGACGATCCTCGTCGCGACCGCAGCACGCCCGACGCCTACCCCAGGAGCACGTGATGACCCTCCCGAGCGAACCAGCAGCACGCCACCGCGCGGTGGCCGCCACCTTCACGGCGCGGGTGCGCGGCGCGTCGGACTGGGACGCGCCCGCACCCGTGGCCGGCTGGCAGGCGCGGGACGTGGTCGCCCACCTGGTCGAGTGGTTCCCTGCGTTCCTGGAGGTCGGTACGGGCTTGGCGCTCGACCGCGGCCGGTCGCCGCAGGTCGACCCGGTCTCCGCGTGGGAGGTGCACGCCGACGCCGTGCAGCGGCTGCTCGACGGGGCCGGGGCCGATACCCCGTTCCGGCACCCGATGGTGGGCGAGATGCCGCTGCCCGAGGCGGTCGACCGGTTCTACACCACCGACGTCTTCCTGCACACGTGGGACCTCGCTCGCGCGACGGGCCAGGACGAGCGGCTGGACGCGAGCACCTGCGCCGACCTGCTCGCGGGGATGACCCCGATCGAGGAGCTCCTACGCTCCTCCGGGCAGTACGGCCCCGCCGTGCCCGTCCCGGACGACGCCGACGTCCAGACCCGCCTGCTCGGCTTCATCGGCCGCGACCCGCTGCGCCGCGCCGGCTGACGCCGGGCCCGAGATGCCGGGGCCGCCACTGCTTGGCACGCTGACCTGATGCAGACGGCGACGACGACAGCCCAGGACGAGGCGACGACGGCAGACCGGGTCCGGCAGGTCACGGTGCTCGTCGGAGCGGTCGTCGCCATCGGGGGAGCGGCCGTCGGCTCGGGAGCGTTCGGCGGGCAGGCCATCGCCGACGCCGCCGACGGCGCCCTCTCGGCGACGGCGACGCCGCTGGCCCCGGACACACCGGCGTTCTCCATCTGGTCGCTGATCTACCTGGGGCTGGCCGTCTTCGCCGTGGCCCAGGCCCTGCCGCGGCAGGGAGCGGATCCGCGCCTGCGGGCCGTGTCCTGGTGGGTCCTCGCGTCGATGCTGCTCAACGCGCTGTGGATCGGGGTCGTCCAGGCGGGATCCGTCGGCGGGAGCGTCGTCGTGATCCTCGCGCTCCTGGCCGTCCTCGCGCTGGTCTTCGTCCGGCTCGTCCGCACCGCCCACACCGGCACCGCGACGTCCTGGCTCACCGACACGACCGTCGGCCTCTACCTCGGCTGGGTCAGCGTCGCCACGCTCGCGAACGTCGCCGCGTTCCTCTCGGTGGCCGACGTCGGCGAGCTCGGCCTCGGGGCCACGGGCTGGTCGGTGGCCGTGCTCGTCCTCGCCGCGATGCTCGCGATCGCCTACGCGGTGTTCGGCCGCGGCCGGCCGTCGGTGACCGTCCCGATCGGCCTCGCCATGGGGTGGGGCATCGGGTGGATCGCGCTGGGCCGTACCAACGGGCCGCTCGTCGACGGAACGGTTGCGGCGACCGCGTTGGTCGTGGCGGCCGTCGCGGTGCTGGCCCCGGTCGTGACGTCTGTCGTCGGGCGGCGGCCGGCCAACCAATAGCGGCGGAGTGTAAGAACGGCCCCCTGCCGGACACTTCAAGGCATGGGAACACAGCAGGATGAGCCGCCGGACAGCCCCAGCGTCGGCTCCGACACCGCGGCCGCGGCCTTCCAGGCGCTGTGGTCCGCCCACTCGCCCAGAGTCCACGCATACGCCATGCGGCACGTCGACCCTGACACCGCGCAGGAGATCGTCGCCGAGACGTTCCTCGTGGCCTGGCGCCGGCTGGCAGAGATTCCCGGTGAACCTCTGCCATGGCTCATCGTCGTGGCCCGCAACACGATCGCGAACGCGCAGCGGTCGCACTACCGGCAGCGGGTGCTTCAGGACGAGCTCGCGCGCCTCGCATCCGTCTCACCGGCGCCCGCGCCGGGCGCCGAGGTCGAGGCGATCGAGCGCACCACGATGTTGCGTGGGCTCGCGGCGCTCTCGGCGGTGGATCGCGAAGCGTTGCTCCTCGTCACCTGGGACGGCCTGACGCCGGCGCAGGCCGCGGCCGTGCACGGGGTCACGGTCGCGACGTTCCAGGTGCGCCTGCACCGGGCCCGACGGAGGCTCGCGGGGCTCGTCGACGTTCCACCCACCGACCCGCCCGACGACCGATCCGGCGCCGGTGGCGGCGCCGGTCTCAGTACACGCATCTTCGACCTGGCCCGGAGGACGCAGTGATCACGCCCTCGATCGACGAACGACTTACTCGGATCGGCCCTGCGGGTTCTCCCGATCCCGACGCACTGGTCGGTGCCTACGCCCTGCTCAGCGCTCGTCTCGACCCGGACGTCGCCACAGCCGGGACGACTGACCTCACGGTTCTCGACCGACGACGAGCGCGCCGGCGCGGACTGGTCGCCCTGGTGGCGTCGGCAGCCGCGGTGGCGATCCTCGCCGTCCCCGTGCTCGACGTTGCCGGCAGCGATCCGGCCTCGAGCGCGAGCGCGGCCGAGGTCTTGCGCCGCGCTGCCCAGGGGGCAGCATCTCAGACGGGGGACGCGCGCGATGCCGCCTACTGGCACACCGCGTTGGTGTACTCCGACGAGCAGGCCGGAGTGAAGAAGGAGCGCGTGGAGGAGTGGGCCGGCCGTCATGACTGGAGCGTGATCAGTCGGTCGTCGGTCGAGGGCGGTAGGCCGTATCTCTCGGGGCACTCCACGTTCGCCGCCGATCTCACGTGGGCAGAGGTCTTCGCGTTGCCGACCGACCCGGGGCCGCTCGAGCGTGCTCTTCGACGCAGCCTCCAGGCTGACGACCCGGACCCGGTCACCGACGGAGCCATGTGGTCCGCGGTCGTCGACCTCCTCACCGCCAGTCCGGCTCCGCCGGATCTGCGGCAGGGGCTCTGGGAGGTCGCTGCTCAGCTCCCGGGTGCGCGGAGCGGAGGAGAGGTCACCGACAGCACGGGCCGCCCCGGTGAGCTGGTCATCCACGATCGCGAACGGCTGATCCTGGATCCTGAGACGGGGCTCCTGCTCGAGATGGTGTGGGACTACGGCAAGGACATCCCGCCGTATCGCGCGACGTACCTCGACCAGGGACCCGCGGAGACCACGCCGCATGCGCTCAGCCCCGACCTGCCCCCCGGTTGCACGCTCGACGGACCGTGCGACAACGGGCGCGCCTTGGAGGTGCAGCGACGTGGGTGACGACCCGATCCACCGACCGATCGTGTCCCCGGTGCCACGGGCGCGTGTGTGCCACACTGCCGCGTGCCCACCACGCGCCTGATCCGCACCGAGGACGCCGAGGAGCTCGCGACGCTGCTGCGCGAGAACCGGGACTTCCTCGCCCCGTACGAACCCTCGCGCGACGACGCCTGGTTCACTGCCGCCGGCCAGCGGGCGGACGTCGCCGCGGCGCTGCGCGTGCACGAGCAGGGCGGCAACCTCCCGCACGTGATCGTGGACGACGAGGGTCGGATCAGCGGTCGCATCACGCTCAGCGGAATCGTCCGCGGTGCGCTGCAGTCGTGCGCCGTCGGGTACTGGGTCGCGGAGGCTGCTGGCGGGCGCGGGGCGGCGACGGCCGCGGTGGCGCGCATGACGACGCTGGCCTTCGACGACCTGGGGCTCCACCGCGTCCAGGCCGAGACGCTGCCGGACAACGTGCGCTCGCAGCGCGTGCTCGCGCGCAACGGGTTCGTCCGGTACGGGCTGGCGCCGCAGTACCTCAAGATCGCGGGGCGCTGGCAGGACTTCGAGATGTACCAGCTCCTGAGCTCGCACGCGTGACGGGTAACGCGTCATGCCACGGACCTGAGACGATGGGGGCATGTCGCGCGCCAGCCTGGAGAAAGACCCGCACGAGGTCGCCGCGATGTTCGACGCCGTCGCGCATCGCTACGACCTGACGAACGACGTCATCTCGATGGGCCAGGATCGCCGGTGGCGCAAGGCGACGCTCGCGGCGCTCGACGCGCAGCCAGGTGAGACCGTGCTGGACCTCGCGGCGGGTACGGGCACGTCGTCGGAGCCGCTGGCCGACAAGGGCGTGCGCGTGATCCCGTGCGACCTGTCCGAGGGGATGCTCGGGGTCGGTAAGCGTCGTCGGCCGGACCTACCGTTCGTCAACGGTGACGCGCTGCACCTTCCGTTCGCCGACGAGTCCTTCGACGCGGTCACCATGAGCTTCGGGCTGCGCAACGTCAGCGACGTGCCGGCGGCGCTCGCGGAGCTGCTGCGCGTCACCAAGCCCGGCGGCCGGCTGGTCGTCTGCGAGTTCTCGACGCCCACGTTCAAGCCTTTCCGCGCCGTCTACAGCAACTACCTGATGCGCGCGTTGCCGCCCGTGGCCCGGGCCGTGTCCAAGGAGCCGGACGCGTACGTCTATCTCGCGGAGTCCATCCGCGAATGGCCGAACCAGCACCAGCTCGGCGTGATGGTCAAGCGCGCCGGGTGGGGGAGCGTCGCGTTCCGCAACCTGTCCGGCGGCATCGTCGCGCTGCATCGCGCGTCGCGCCCGCAGGCCTGACGACCCCCGCCACCGGCCCGACCCCGTCCCGCCGCACCGGTGTTGCGCAAGTGTGTCAACACGCAGGTCAGAGGGCAGCTTTCACCCGGCGTGCGCGATGATCATCGGCATGCGTCGTTGAGGTTAGCCATACCTTCGCAGACAGCCCCAGAACTCGTGGTTATGCTCGCCAGAGGTCGATAGTGAACAACGTCACAAGTGGGGTCACTGGTGGTGGAAATCGCAGGCGATGACGCGGACGTCATCGTCGTGGGCGCGGGGCCGACGGGCGCCTCCGCGGCCTTCCACTGCGCCTCCGCCGGCCTCGACGTGCTGCTCCTCGACAAGGCCTCGTTCCCCCGCGACAAGATCTGCGGCGACGGCCTGACGCCGCGCGCGGTCGCCGAGCTGGTCCGCATGGGCCTGCCCACGCGCGAGCAGGACGGCTGGATCCGCAACAAGGGTCTGCGGGTCATCGGAGGGGGGCACCGGCTCGAGCTGCCGTGGCCCGAGATCTCCTCGTACCCGTCGTACGGCCTGGCCAAGGCGCGGATGAGCTTCGACCACACGCTCGTCGAGCACGCGCGCGCCGCGGGCGCCAAGGTGCACGAGCGGACCAGCGTCACCGGCCCGGTGCGCGACGAACGGACGGGCCGGATCCTCGGCGTGACGGCTCGCCCGGTCGACGACGCGGGCAAGCGGGCGGGCGACGACGTCGTCTACCGGGCGCCGGTGGTCATCGCGGCCGACGGCGTGAGCGCGCGCCTGGCGACGGGCATGGGACTGAAGAAGCGCGACGACCGCCCGATGGGCGTCGCGGTGCGCACCTACTTCCGCACCCCGCGGCACGACGACCCGTGGATGGAGTCCTGGCTCGAGCTGTGGGACGGCGAGCCCGGCCGCTCCAACCTCATGCCGGGCTACGGCTGGATCTTCTCCCTCGGCGACGGGACGGCCAACGTGGGCCTCGGTTCCGTGAGCTCGACGGCCGCCGCGACGAAGGTCGACTACAAGGCCTTGTTCGCGGCGTGGATGAAGAACGCGCCGGCCGAGTGGGAGTTCACCGAGGACAACCAGCTCGCGCCCGTGCGCGGCGCCGCGCTGCCGATGGGCTTCAACCGCGGCCCGCTGTACGGGAACGGGCTCATGCTCGCCGGCGACGCCGCCGGCATGGTGAGCCCCTTCAACGGCGAGGGCATCGCCTACGGCCTGCAGGCCGGCCGCGTCGCCGCCGACGCGATCGCGCAGGGTCTGGCCCGCGGGACGGCCGCCGGCCGGGAACGGGCCTTCGCCACCTACCAGCGCCGCATGAAGGACGACCTGGGCGGGTACTACACGCTCGGCCGGCTCTTCGTGCGGATCATCGAGCACCCGGAGATCATGAGGATCTGCACGCGGTACGGGTTGCCCCGGCCGCTGCTCATGAAGTTCGTGCTCAAGCTCCTCGCCGACTGCTACGAGCCGCGCGGCGGCGACGTGGTCGACCGGACCATCGCGGCCCTCGCCAGGATCGCACCCGCAGCATGACCCCCCGTAGCCGGACCACGACGAAGTGGAGTGACGCACGATGAGCAACCCGTACGTCCCGCTGCTCATCCTGATGGGCGTCGCGGCGGTGCTCGCCCTCGGCGGCGTCGGCACCAGCGCGATCATCGGCCCCCAGCGGTACAACCGCGCCAAGCTCGAGGCGTACGAGTGCGGCATCGAGCCCACGCCGCACGCCATCGGCGGAGGCCGCTTCCCGATCAAGTACTACCTCGTGGCCATGACGTTCATCGTCTTCGACATCGAGGTGGTCTTCCTCTACCCGTGGGCCGTCAGCTTCGCCGACCTGGCGACGTTCGGCCTGCTCGCGATGCTGCTGTTCCTGGTTCTCATCACCATCCCGTTCGTCTACGAGTGGAAGCGGGGCGGTCTCGAGTGGGACTGAGATCGGCACTGAGCATGCGACTGACCGGGCGCACGATCGGAACGGAGGCCTGACATGGGCATCGAAGAGGCACCGTCGGGCTTCCTGCTGACGACGATCGAGGACCTGGTCGGCTACTTCCGCAAGGGTTCGCTGTGGCCGGTGACGTTCGGCCTGGCGTGCTGCGCGATCGAGATGATGGCCGCCGGCGCACCGCGCTTCGACCTGTCCCGGTTCGGCATGGAGGTGTTCCGCGCCTCGCCGCGCCAGGCCGACCTCATGATCGTCGCTGGGCGCGTCAGCCAGAAGATGGCGCCCGTCGTCCGGCAGGTCTACGACCAGATGTCCGAGCCCAAGTGGGTGCTCTCGATGGGCGTCTGCGCGAGCTCGGGCGGCATGTTCAACAACTACGCGATCGTGCAGGGTGTCGACCACATCGTGCCCGTGGACATCTACCTGCCCGGCTGCCCGCCGCGCCCCGAGATGCTCATCAACGCGATCCTCACGCTGCACGAGCAGATCCAGAACGAGCCCATGGGCGTCAACCGCCAGGAGGCCGCGGCCGCCGCCGAGGCCGCCGCGCTCGCCGCGACGCCCACCTCGCACATGACGGGTCTGCTGCGGTGAGCGACGAGAAGAACGACGCCGCAGCCGCCGTGAAGCCCGGCGACGCGACGACCGACGCGCAGAGCACGAGCAAGGCGGCGCTCGAGGCCGGCTCGCAGACGCCCGGCGACCGCACGGCGTTCGAGGTCGTCGACGTCCGCCACGGCCTGTTCGGCGTGCACGGCAGCGGTGACACGTCGGGCTACGGCGGGCTCGTGTCGACCATCACCATGCCCGGCGCCTCCGAGCGTCCGTACGGCGGCTGGTTCGACGAGGCCGTCGACGTGCTGGCCGAGATCCTGGGCGAGTCGGGCACCGGGTTCGACGCGGCGGTCGAGTCCGTCGTCGTCGATCGTGGCGAGCTGACCCTGCACGTGGCGCGCGAGCACCTGGTCGAGGTCGTCCAGGCCCTGCGCGACGACCAGGACCTGCGCTTCGAGCTCAGCCTGGGCGTCAGCGGCGTGCACTACCCGCACGAGGCGGGCCGCGAGCTGCACGCCGTCTACCACCTGTTCTCGGTGACGCACAGCCGCGCGCTGCGACTCGAGGTCTCGGTGCCCGACGAGGACCCGCACCTCCCGTCGTCCGTCGGCGTGTACCCGGCCAACGACTGGCACGAGCGCGAGACGTTCGACTTCTTCGGGCTGATCTTCGACGGCCACCCCGGCCTGGCCCGCATCGAGATGCCCGACGACTGGCCCGGGCACCCGCAGCGCAAGGACTACCCCCTGGGTGGCATCCCCGTGGAGTACAAGGGCGCCACCATCCCACCCGCTGACCAGCGGAGGTCCTACTCATGAGCACCACGCACTCGACGGCCCGGATCGTCGATGACGCCGACCTGCCGATGTTCGAGGCCTCGGGCGGCGACTGGTCGCAGATCGCCGAGGAGGCCGCACGCCTGGGCGAGGAGCGCATCGTCGTCAACATGGGACCGCAGCACCCGTCGACGCACGGCGTGCTGCGCCTGATGCTGGAGATCGACGGCGAGACGGTGACCGAGGCCCGTGCGGGCATCGGCTACCTGCACACCGGCATCGAGAAGAACATGGAGTTCCGCACCTGGACCCAGGGCGTGACGTTCTGCACGCGCATGGACTACGTGGCGCCGCTGTTCCAGGAGGCCGCGTACTGCCTGGCCGTGGAGAAGCTGCTGGGCATCACCGACGACATCCCCGAGCGGGCGTCGGTGATCCGCGTGCTGATGATGGAGCTCAACCGCATCACGTCCCACCTGGTCTGCCTGGCCACGGGCGGCAACGAGCTGGGCGCCACCACGATCATGACCGTGGGCTTCACGGCCCGCGAGGAGATCCTGCGGATCTTCGAGATGGTCACGGGCCTGCGGATGAACAACGCGTACATCCGCCCCGGCGGCGTCGCCCAGGACCTGCCCCCGGGGGCGGTCCGCGCCACGCGGGACGCGCTCGTCGAGGTCAAGCACTACCTGGCGCAGCTCGAGGAGCTGATGCTGGCCAACCCGATCCTGCACCTGCGCCTCAAGGACGTCGGCTACCTGGGCCTGGCGGGCTGCATGGGCCTGGGCATCACCGGCCCGGTGCTGCGCAGCGCGGGCCTGCCCTACGACGTGCGCAAGGCGACGCCGTACTGCGGCTACGAGACGTACGACTTCGAGGTCCCGACGGCCACCGACGCGGACTCCTGGTCGCGCGTGGTGCTGCGGATGGAGGAGATCCACCAGTCCGTCCGCATCGTCGAGCAGGCCCTGGAGCGGCTCGAGAAGAACGCCGGGCCGGTCATGGTCGAGGACAAGAAGATCGCCTGGCCCGCGCAGCTCGCGATCGGCGCCGACGGCATGGGCAACTCCCTGGACCACATCCGCGAGATCATGGGCACCTCGATGGAGGCCCTGATCCACCACTTCAAGCTGGTCACGGAGGGCTTCCGGGTCCCGGCCGGTCAGGTGTTCCAGACGGTCGAGCACCCGCGCGGCGAGCTGGGCGTCCACCTGGTCTCCGACGGCGGGACCAAGCCCTACCGGGCGCACTTCCGTGACCCGAGCTTCAACAACCTGCAGGCCACGTCGATCATGTGCGAGGGCGGGCAGGTGGCCGACGTCGTCGTCGCCGTCGCGTCCCTCGACCCGGTGCTGGGAGGGGTGGACCGCTGATGTCCGTCGAGGCAGGTCGCACGCCCGGCCAGACCCACCGCACCGCGTACGACGAGGACACGCACGCGCGCCTCGCCGCCGACGCCGCCCAGATCATCGCGCGCTACCCCCAGGAGCGCTCGGCGCTGCTGCCGATGCTGCACCTGGTCCAGGCCGAGGACGGGTACGTGAGCCCGCGCGGCATCGCGTTCTGCGCCGCGACGCTCGGGATCAGCACGGCCGAGGTCTCCGCGGTCGCGACCTTCTACACGCAGTACAAGCGCCACCCCAACGGCGAGTACACGGTGGGGGTCTGCACCAACACGCTCTGCGCGATCATGGGCGGCGACGCGATCTGGGAGCACCTGTCCGACGAGCTGGGCATCGGGCACGACGAGACGACGGACGACGGTGCCATCACGCTCGAGCGGATCGAGTGCAACGCGGCCTGCGACTACGCGCCCGTGGTGATGGTCAACTGGGAGTTCTTCGACAACCAGACGCCGGAGTCGGCCGACGAGCTCGTCGGGAAGCTGCGGGCCGGCGAGCCCGTGGCTCCGACGCGCGGCGCGGAGAGCGTGTGCTCGTTCAAGCAGATGTCCCGCGTGCTGGCCGGGTTCCCGGACGGGCGGGCCGACGAGGGTGTCGGTGCCGGTGGCCCGACGGTGCGCGGCACCGTGCTGGCGCGCGAGAACGGCTGGGAGGCGCCGGCGTTCCCGGGCGACGAGCCGAGCGACGCGCAGCAGTCGACGAAGCCGTCGTCGGGCCCCGACGCGTCCGCCGCGACGCACACCCCGAAGGCCGGCGACGAGCAGTCGAGCGCCGAGCGCCCGGCGGCCACCGCCGCGGACTCGTCGGCGGCGCAGCAGGAGAACAAGCAGGCGTCCGACGAGGCGAAGGAGTCCTGATGGCCACCACGCTCGCACCGGTGCTGACGGCCCACTGGGACGCCGACCGCTCCTGGACCTTGCAGACGTACGAGGACAACGGCGGCTACCGCGGCCTGCGGCGTGCGCTGAACATGCAGGCGCCCGATGTCGTGACGATGGTCAAGGACTCGGGCCTGCGCGGCCGTGGCGGCGCCGGGTTCCCGACGGGCATGAAGTGGGGCTTCCTGCCCGCGCCCGACGGCGGCCCGCGCTACCTCGTCGTGAACGCCGACGAGTCCGAGCCCGGGACCTGCAAGGACATCCCGCTGATGATGGCGAGCCCGCAGCACCTGATCGAGGGCGTGATCATCACGTCGTACGCGATCGGCTGCCACCACGCCTTCATCTACGTGCGCGGCGAGGTGCTGCACGTCTACCGCCGCCTGCTGCGCGCGGTCGAGGAGGCACGCGCCGCCGGGTACGTCGGCACCGACATCCTGGGCTCCGGCTACGACCTGGAGATCACGGTCCACGCCGGTGCGGGTGCGTACATCTGCGGCGAGGAGACCGCGCTGCTCGACTCGCTCGAGGGACTGCGCGGCCAGCCGCGGCTCAAGCCGCCGTTCCCCGCCGTCGCCGGCCTGTACGCGCGCCCGACGGTGGTCAACAACGTCGAATCGATCGCGTCGGTGCCCGGCATCGTCGTCGGCGGTGCCGACTGGTTCAAGCAGATGGGCACCGAGCGCTCCACCGGCCACGGCCTGTTCAGCCTGTCCGGCCACGTGACCAACCCCGGTCAGTACGAGGCCCCGCTCGGCATCACGCTGCGCGAGCTCCTGGAGATGGCCGGCGGGATGCGCGGCGGCCGGGCGCTGAAGTTCTGGACGCCCGGCGGCTCGTCGACGCCGATCTTCACGGCCGAGCACCTGGACGTGCCGCTGGATTACGAGTCCGTGGGTGCGGCCGGCTCGATGCTGGGCACGCGTGCGCTGCAGATCTTCGACGAGACCACGTCGGTGGTCCGGGCCGTGACGCGCTGGACCGAGTTCTACAAGCACGAGTCGTGCGGCAAGTGCACGCCGTGCCGCGAGGGCACGTTCTGGCTGGCGCAGGTGCTGCAGCGGATCGAGCGCGGGCAGGGCACGAGCGCCGACATCGACCTGCTGCTGGACCTGTGCGACAACATCCTGGGCCGCGCGTTCTGCGCACTGGGCGACGGCGCCACCAGCCCCATCACCAGCGCGGTGCAGTACTTCCGGGAGGAGTTCGAGGCGGGCTGCCACACGCCCGCGGACGTCCTGTTCCCGCCCGAGCGCAGCGCCCTGTTCGACTACCGGCCGCGCAGCGGCGCCCAGCTGGCGGGAGCACACTGATGACGATCACGTCCGCAGCGCCGACGACGCCGCTGGTCCCGGCCGCGCCGCCGGCCGTCCCGGAGGCCCCGGCCGACGAGGTCACGTTCAGCATCGACGGCATCGAGACGTCCGCCCCCAAGGGCACCCTCGTCATCCGCGCCGCCGAGCAGCTCGGCATCCAGATCCCGCGCTTCTGCGATCACCCGCTGCTGGCCCCGGCCGGCGCGTGCCGCCAGTGCCTGGTGGAGGTCTGGGCCCCGGGCCGCGACGGCAAGCTCGCGAAGATGCCCAAGCCGCAGGCGTCCTGCACGCTCGAGGTGATGCCGGGCATGGAGGTCAAGACCCAGCACACGTCGCCCGAGGCCGACAAGGCGCAGCACGGCGTCATGGAGCTGCTGCTCATCAACCACCCGCTCGACTGCCCGGTCTGCGACAAGGGCGGCGAGTGCCCGCTGCAGAACCAGGCCATGAGCAACGGCCGGGCCCAGACGCGGTTCGTCGACGTCAAGCGCACGTTCCCCAAGCCCATCGCCGTGTCCACGCAGATCCTGCTGGACCGCGAGCGGTGCGTGCTGTGCCAGCGCTGCACCCGGTTCTCCGAGGAGATCGCGGGCGACACGTTCATCGACCTGCAGAAGCGCGGTGCCAACCAGCAGATCGGCACGTTCGACCCCGCCGTGCTGGGCATCGAGGGCGACGTGCCGGTGGGCGCGGCGACGACGGACACGACCGGCAAGCCGTTCGCGTCGTACTTCTCGGGCAACACCGTCCAGATCTGCCCGGTCGGCGCGCTGACGTCGGCGGCCTACCGCTTCCGGTCGCGCCCGTTCGACCTGGTCTCCACCCCCGGCGTCTCCGAGCACGACTCGAACGGCTCGGCCCTGCGCATCGACCACCGCCGCGGCGTGGTGCTGCGCCGGCTGTCGGGCGACGACCCGGCGGTCAACCAGGAGTGGATCAGCGACAAGGACCGCTTCGCGTTCACGTGGCAGTCGGCCCCCGACCGTCTGACGACCCCGCTGGTCCGCACGCGCAACGCCGACGGCACGCGCGGCCCGCTCGAGCCCACGAGCTGGGTCGAGGCGCTGGGCGCCGCGGCGGCGGGTCTGCGCGCGGCCGGTGCCGTCGGGGTCCTGCCCGGTGGACGCCTCACGCTCGAGGACGCCTACGCGTACGGCAAGTTCGCGCGCGTCGCGCTCGGCACCAACGACGTCGACGGCCGCGCGCGACCGCACTCCGACGAGGAGGAGTCGTTCCTCGCCCACCACGTCGCAGGTCGCACGCTCGAGGTCACGTTCGGCGACCTGGACCGTGCCCCCGCCGTGCTGCTCGTCGGGCTCGAGCCCGAGGAGGAGGCCGGCGTCCTGTTCCTGCGGCTGCGGCAGGCCGTCGTGCGGCACAAGACGCGCGTCGTCTCCGTCACGGCCCTGGCCAGCCGGGGCGTCGAGCGTCTGTCCGGCACGCTGCTCGCGGCGGCGCCCGGCACCGAGGCGGAGGTGCTGGACGGCATCGTCGACGGCGCCGACGACGAGCTGGGCACGACAGCCGAGGCGCTGGCCGCCGACGGCGCCGTGATCCTGGTCGGCGAGCGGCTGGCCGGCGTGGCCGGCGGGTTCACCGCCGTGCTCGCGCTCGCCGAGCGCACCGGCGCCCGCCTGGCCTGGGTCCCGCGGCGGGCGGGGGAGCGCGGCGCGGTCGAGGCCGGCCTGCTGCCGTCGCTGCTGCCGGGCGGTCGCCCGGTGGCCGACGGCGGGGCCCGTGTGGACCTCGCCGCGGTGTGGGACGTCGACAGCCTCCCGGCGGCGCCGGGGCGCAGCACCACGCAGATCATCGCGGGCGCGCGCGACGGCAGCCTCGGCGCCCTCGTGGTCGGCGGGCTGGAGCCCTCGGACCTGCCGGACCCGACGCTGGTGCGTGACGCGCTCGATCGCGTCGGCTTCCTGGTCTCGCTCGAGGTGCGCGCCTCCGAGGTGACCGACCGTGCCGACGTGGTCCTGCCCGTCGCCCCGCCGGTCGAGCGCTCCGGCACGTTCGTCACCTGGGAGGGGCGTCCGCGCCCGTTCCCGCAGGCCCTGGTCTCGCACGCGATGCCCGACCACCGCGTGCTGGACAAGCTGGCCGAGGAGCTGGGCGTGGTGCTCGGCCTCGCGACGCTGGCCGACGTGCACGGCGAGCTCGACCAGCTCGGCGGCTGGGACGGTGCCCGCGCCGACGCCCCCGCGGTGGCGGCCGACGAGCCGCCCGCGGTGGCGCCCGGCACGGCGGTCCTGGCCACCTGGCACCAGCTCCTCGACGCGGGCCGCCTTCAGACGGGCGAGCCGCACCTGGCCGGCACCGCCAAGCGGGCCGTCGCCCGCATCTCCGCGGCCACCGCGGCCGCGGCCGGTGTCGCCGACGGCGGCGCTCTCGCCGTCAGCACCGACGCGGGCACGATCACGCTGCCGGCCGCGGTCACGGACATGCCGGACCACGTGGTCTGGCTGCCCACCAACGCGCCCGGCAGCGCCGTGCGCGACACCCTGCACGCCGACGCCGGTCACCTGGTCCGCATCGCCGCAGGATCCTCGGAGGTGGTCTGATGCTCACCGCAGCCGTCGCGCCGGTCACGGCCGACTTCAGCCAGGAGACCTGGTGGATCTCGGTCATCAAGGCGGTGGCCCTGGTCGTGTTCCTGCTGACCAGCGTGCTGTTCGCGATCTGGTTCGAGCGCAAGGTCGTCGCGCGCATGCAGGTGCGCCCCGGCCCCAACGTGCACGGCCCGTTCGGTCTGCTGCAGTCGCTCGCCGACGCCATGAAGCTCCTGTTCAAGGAGGACATGACCGTCACGGCGGCCGACAAGATCGTCTACTTCGTCGCCCCGATGATCGCGGTGTTCTGCTCGCTGCTGACGTTCGCCGTCATCCCGCTGGGCCCGATGGTGAACCTGTTCGGCCACGAGACACCGCTCCAGCTCACCGACTTCCCGGTGGCCGTGCTCTACATCCTGGCCTGCGCGTCGGTGGGCGTGTACGGCATCGTGCTCGGCGGCTGGGCGTCCAACTCCACCTACCCGCTGCTGGGCTCGGTGCGCTCGACGGCCCAGGTCATCAGCTACGAGCTGGCCATGGGCCTGTCGCTGGTGTCCGTGTTCCTGGTGGCGGGCTCGATGTCGACCTCGCAGATCGTCAGCTCGCAGACGCAGGTGTGGTGGTTCATCCCGCTGATCCCGGCGTTCGTCATCTACGTCTTCTCGATGGTGGGGGAGACCAACCGCCTGCCCTTCGACCTCCCCGAGGCCGAGGGCGAGCTGGTCTCCGGCTACATGACCGAGTACTCGTCGATGAAGTTCGCCTGGTTCTTCCTGGCCGAGTACATCAACATGCTCAACGTCTCGGCCGTCGCGACGACCCTCTTCCTGGGCGGCTGGCGCGCACCGTGGCCCATCTCCGCCATCAACGACGGCATGTTCAACCACGGCTGGTGGCCGATCCTCTGGTTCCTGGTCAAGCTCTGGGCGGTCATGTTCTTCTTCGTCTGGGTGCGCGGCTCCGTGCTGCGCTTCCGGTACGACCAGTTCATGAAGCTCGGCTGGAAGGTCCTCATCCCCGCGGCGCTCGGTTGGCTGGTGCTCGTCGCGCTGGTGCAGGGCATGCGCAAGTTCTGGGAGATCGACCGCAGCGTGCTGTTCGGCGCCGCCGGGGTGCTGGTGGTGTTCATCGTCGTCACGGCGCTCCTGCCCGAGCGCAAGAAGCCGGAACCGCCACCCCCGGCGAAGCCCGAGCCGTTCGACGCGTTCGCCGGCGGCTACCCGGTGCCGCCGCTGCCCGGCCAGGTGCTGCCCCCGTCGCCGCGCCGCGACCGTCAGCGGGCCGCCGTCGGCGCGCAGGCGCAGGTCGGCGGCAGCACGGACGCCCCCAGCGAGACCGACCCCACCACCCCGGAGGTGCACGGTGGCTGAGCCGCGCAAGAACCCCCCTGTGTCCGGCAAGCAGCCGGGCAAGCCGGTGGCCCGCCCGGCAGGATCGTCGGCCCCCCGGCCGCAGGGCAAGGCCGTGGCACGTCCCGCCGCCAAGCCCGACCCGAAGAAGTCGGCAGAGGTCGAGCGTCGCTCGCCCGTGGGCGACGTCGGCGCGCCCGACAGCTACACGCCGCTCATGCAGCCCGGCTCGGGCATCAAGGGTCTGCTCGCGCCGGTGGGCGGGTTCGGCGTGACGCTGTCCAACATGTTCCGCAAGACGGTCACCGAGGAGTACCCGTCGGAGAAGGTGCCGGCCAAGCCGCGGTACCACGGCCGTCACCAGCTCAACCGGTACGCGGACGGCCTCGAGAAGTGCATCGGCTGCGAGCTGTGCGCCTGGGCGTGCCCGGCCGACGCGATCTACGTCGAGGGTGCCGACAACACGCCGGACAACCAGCGCTCGCCCGGCGAGCGGTACGGCGGCGTCTACCAGATCAACTACCTGCGCTGCATCTTCTGCGGCCTGTGCATCGAGGCCTGCCCGACGCGCGCGCTCACGATGACCAACGAGTACGAGCTGGCCGGGCCGACGCGCGCGGGCATGATCTGGGAGAAGCAGGACCTGCTCGCCCCGCTGCGCGAGGGGATGCTGGCCGCGCCGCACCCCATGGTCGAGGGCACGACGGACACCGAGTACTACCGCGGCGAGGTCACGCACGCCACGGACGCGCAGCGTGCCTGGGTGCGTGAGCACCGGCCCGACGACCCCACGCTGCCGGAGGGCGACGGCATCGCCGCCGCCAACGAGGCGGCGCAGGGCGAGACAGCGGCCGAGATGGCCCGCCTGGTGGCCGGCGCGAACAAGCAGGGCAGCCGATGAGCGCGCTGGCGGCGGCGCTCCCGGCCGCTCTACCGGCGACGCTCGCGTCCACCGGGCAGACGTCCGGCGGCGAGGAGGCCCTGTTCTGGATCCTGGCGCCGATCATGGTGATCGCCGCGCTCGGCCTGCTGTTCGCCCGCAAGTCGGTGCACGCGGCCCTCTGCCTGGTGGTCGTGATGATCTCGTTGGCGTTCATCTACGTCGCGCAGGGGGCGGTGTTCCTGGGCGTGGTCCAGGTGGTCGTCTACACCGGCGCGATCATGATGCTGTTCCTGTTCGTCCTCATGCTCGTGGGCGTCGACTCGGCGGACTCGCTGGTGGAGACCATCCGCGGTCAGCGCTGGATCGGGTGGCTGGCCGGGCTCGGGCTCGTGGCGGTGCTCGTCGGCGTCATCGGCACCGCGGTCTACCCGAACCCGGTGGGTGTCGAGGAGGCGAACGAGGCGTCCAACCCGGTCGGCATCGCGCACGCGATCTTCGCGGACCACGTGTTCGCCATGGAGGTCGTCGGGTCGCTGCTCGTGACGGCCGCGCTCGGTGCGCTCGTCCTGACGCACCGTCGTCGTCTGACGACCAAGCGCGACCAGAAGGAGCTCGCGGACCTGCGCGTCGCGGGCGGCCACCACCTGGCCCCGCTGCCGGCGCCCGGCGTCTACGCCCGGCACAACGCGATGGACGTCCCGGCGCTCGACCCGTTCGGCAACCCGATCGAGTCGTCCGTACCCCGCGTGCTGCGCGTGCGCGGCCAGGAGGCCGACGCCTCCGAGTACGCGGCGCGCATCGACCGCGTCCTGGCCGGGAGGTCGGCGACCGAACCGCCGGTCGGGCCGGACGTGGAAGGGGAGGACGACAAGTGAGCCTGACCCACTACCTGGTGCTGTCGGGGATCCTGTTCTCGATCGGCGCGGCCACGGTGCTGCTGCGGCGCAACGCGATCATCGTGTTCATGGGCGTCGAGCTCATGCTCAACGCGTCCAACCTGCTGCTCGTCACGTTCTCCCGGCTGCACGGCACGCTGGACGGGCAGGTCATGGCGTTCTTCGTCATGGTCGTCGCGGCAGCGGAGGTGGTCGTCGGGCTGGCGATCATCGTGAGCATCTTCCGGACCCGGCGCTCGGCCTCGGTCGACGACATCAACCTGCTGAAGAGCTGAGGGGCGGACCGTGCACACCCTGACGTCCTGGGCGACGAGCGTGCCCTTCGCCGAGATCGGCCCTGTGGTGGCCGAACCCGTCAAGCACGGGATCTACGCCGTGGCGCCCCTGCTGGTGGGGCTCCCGCTGGCTTCCGCCGCGATCCTGCTGCTGGCCGGTCGACGGTCCGACCGGTGGGGCCACTGGCTGGGCGTGCTGGCCTCCGCCGGTGCGTTCGTCATCGGCCTGATCACCTTCCTGCACCTGCTGGGCCGCGACTCGAGCAGCCGTGTGCTGGACGTGCGCCTGGGTTCGTGGATCGACGCGGGCTCGTTCCACGTGGACGCCGGCATGCGGCTGGACCCGTTGTCGATGACGTTCGTGCTGCTCGTGACGTTCGTCGGCACGCTGATCCACGTCTACTCCGTGGCCTACATGGAGCACGACCGCGACCGGCGCCGGTTCTTCGCGTACCTCAACCTGTTCGTCGCCGCGATGCTGATCCTGGTGCTCGCGGACAGCTACCTGCTGCTGTTCGTCGGCTGGGAGGGTGTCGGTCTGGCGTCCTACCTGCTCATCGGCTTCTGGAACCAGCGCACGCCCTACGCGGTGGCGGCCAAGAAGGCGTTCGTCGCCAACCGCGTCGGCGACATCGGGCTCATCGTGGCCCTCGGGCTCATGTTCTCGACGTTCGGCGGGGTCGACTTCGACACCGTCCTGAACGGCGACCTGTCCGGCGCCTCGCAGGCCACGCTCACCGGCATCGGGCTCATGCTGCTGCTGGCCGCCTGCGGCAAGTCGGCGCAGTTCCCGCTGCAGTCGTGGCTCGGCGACGCGATGGCCGGCCCGACGCCGGTCTCCGCGCTCATCCACGCCGCGACCATGGTCACCGCGGGCGTCTACCTGATCGTGCGCTCGTCGGCCCTGTTCGACGCGGCACCCACCGCGCAGCTCGTCGTCGTGATCGTCGGCGCCATCACGCTGCTCTTCGGGGCGATCGTCGGCTGCGCCAAGGACGACCTGAAGAAGGCGCTCGCAGCCTCGACCATGTCGCAGATCGGCTACATGATCCTGGCCGCGGGCCTGGGCCCGGTGGGGTACGCGTTCGCGATCTTCCACCTGGTGACGCACGGCTTCTTCAAGGCCGGCATGTTCCTGGGTGCCGGGTCCGTCATGCACGGCATGGACGACCAGGTGGACATGCGCCGGTTCGGCGGCCTGGCCCGCTACATGAAGATCACGTACGTGACCTTCGGGCTCGGCTGGCTCGCGATCCTGGGCATCCCGCCGTTCTCCGGCTACTGGTCGAAGGACAAGATCATCGAGGCCGCGTTCATCCCCACCGACGGGCACACGTGGCGTGCCTGGGTGTTCGGCATGGTCGCGCTGCTGGGCGCCGGGATCACCGCGTTCTACATGTCGCGCCTGTTCTTCATGACGTTCGAGGGCGAGCGCCGCTGGTCGACGAAGGCCGACGGCAGCGAGCAGCACCCGCACGAGAGCCCGGCGCTCATGACGTGGCCCATGATCATCCTGGCGGTCGGTTCCGCCGGGCTCGGCATGGTGCTGGGGATCGGCAACCGGTTCGTCGACTGGCTCAGCCCCGTCACCGGGCACGCCGAGCACGGCGAACCCGTGATCCAGCCGGTGCTCCTGGTGATCCTCACCCTGGTGCTCGTGATCGCCGGCGCCGTCCTGGCCTGGCGCCGGTACGCGATCTCGACCGTGCCCGTGGTCCCGCCGCTCGGCACCGCGCTGACGCGGGCTGCCCGCGTGGACCTCTACCAGGACGTCGTCAACGACGCGCTCCTGGTGGAGCCGGGTCAGCACCTCACCCGTTCGCTGGTCTACACCGACAAGGCGGTCGTCGACGGCGCCGCCGTCGGTGTGGGCCAGACGGCCGTCGGACTCGGCGGCCTGCTCCGCAAGACCCAGACCGGTTACGTGCGTTCCTACGCCGCGACCATGCTCGTCAGTCTGGTCGTCCTCGTCGTCGTCGTCCTGGTCATCCAGAGCTGAGGAGCGCACAACACGATGTCCTCCGACTTCCCCTGGCTGACTGCCCTGATCGTCGTCCCCCTGGTGGGGGCCGCGGTCCTGTGGCTGCTGCCCGCCGGAGCCCGCCGCCGCACACGTGCCGTCGCGCTGACCGTCGCCCTCGTCGAGGTCGCGATCGGCGTCGCCGCCCTGACCGCGTTCGACACCGGCGACGCCGGCATCCAGCTCAAGGAGACCCACCAGTGGATCCCGTCGCTCGGGGTCTCCTACGCGGTGGGCGTCGACGGGGTCGGGATCGCGCTGATCCTCATGTCGATCGCCCTGGTGCCGCTCGTGATCCTGGCGGGCTGGCGCGAGCAGGGTTCCGACGACGCGCCCACCGACCGGCTGCGGCACTTCCTGGCGCTCACGCTGGTGCTCGAGGCCTTCATCGTCGCGGTGTTCGCCGCGCGGGACGTGTTCTTCTTCTACGTCCTGTTCGAGGCGATGCTGATCCCCGTCTACTTCCTCATCGGGGCGTTCGGCGGTGCCCAGAGGCGCTACGCGGCGATCAAGTTCCTCATCTACTCGCTCACCGGCGGACTCATCATGCTCGTCGCCGTCATCGGGTTGTACCTGCAGGGTCCCGGAGGCAAGGACGGCTTCCTGACCGACAACCTCACCGGCCTGACCATGGACCCGACGCTGGAGAAGTGGCTGTTCGCCGGCTTCTTCCTGGCGTTCGCGATCAAGGCGCCCATGTTCCCCGTGCACACCTGGCTGCCCGACGCAGCGCAGAACGCGACGCCAGGGACGTCCACGCTGCTCGTCGGCGTGCTGGACAAGGTCGGCACGTTCGGCATGCTCACGCTGTGCCTGCCGCTGTTCCCGGCGGCCTCGCGGTGGGCGGCCCCGTTCGTCGTCGTGCTCGCGGTGATCTCGATCATCTACGGCGCGCTGCTGGCGATCGGGCAGAAGGACCTCATGCGACTCATCGCCTACACGTCGGTGTCGCACTTCGGGTTCATCGTGCTGGGCATCTTCGCGTTCACGTCCACGTCGGTGGCCGGCTCGTCGTTCTACATGGTCAACCACGGGCTCTCGACCGGTGCGCTGTTCCTCATCGCCGGGTACCTCGTGGCCCGACGAGGGTCGCAGGACATCGCCGACTTCGGCGGGCTGCAGCGCGTGGTGCCCGTGATGGCCGGGACGTTCCTGGTCGCGGGTCTGTCCGCGCTGTCGCTTCCCGGCCTGTCGACGTTCGTCTCGGAGTTCCTGGTGCTCGTCGGCTCGTTCGCCCGCCACCCCGCCGCGGCGATCGTCGCCTCGACGGGCGTGGTCCTCGCCGCCGTCTACGTCCTGTGGACCTACCAGCGCATCTTCACCGGGCCCGTCAAGGACGGCCTGGAGACGATGCCCGACCTGCGTCCGCGCGAGACCTGGGCGATCGCCCCCCTGCTCGCCGCCATGATCGTGCTGGGCTTCGTGCCCGGTCCGGCCCTCGACCTGGTCCGGCCCCCGGCCTCGGTCACCCTGGAGCAGGTGGGCGTCACCGACCTACCGGCCGCCGCTGAAGGGAGCAACCCGTGACGTTCACGGCCCCCCAGGTCGACTGGGCGCACCTGAGCCCGGTCCTCGTCGTGCTCGGCGCGGCCGCGATCGGCGTGCTGCTCGAGGCGTTCGTCCCCGAGCGCCGGCGTCGCGTCGTGCAGCTCGTGTTCTCGCTGGCCGCGCTGGCGGGTGCGGTCCTGGCGGTCGCGCTGCTGTGGAACGGCGTGAAGCGCACGGGCGGCGTGCGGGTGCTCGGCGACTCGCTCGTCGTCGACGGCCCGACGCTCGTCCTGCAGGGCACGATCGCGCTCCTCGCGATCGTCGCGCTGCTCATCATCGCCGACCGCACCAGCACGGGTGAGGACGCCTTCGCGCCCACCGCCGCCGCGGTGCCCGGCTCGGACTACGAGGAGCTGGCGCGCCGCCGCGGGCTGCAGCAGACCGAGGTCTACCCGCTGGTCCTGTTCGCGACGGGTGGCATGCTCGTCTTCCCCGCCGCGGGCGACTTCCTCACGCTCTTCGTCGCGCTGGAGGTCCTGTCCCTGCCGCTCTACCTGCTCACGGGTCTGGCCCGCCGTCGTCGCCTGCTCTCGCAGGAGGCGGCCATGAAGTACTTCCTGCTCGGTGCGTTCGCCTCGGCGCTCATGCTCTTCGGCATCGGGCTGCTCTACGGCTACAGCGGCTCGCTCAGCTACGCGCGGATCACCACCGCCGTCGCCACGCCGACGGGCACCGACTCCCTGCTGCTGGTGGGCTCCGTCCTGGTCCTGGCCGGCCTGCTGTTCAAGCTCGGCGCGGTGCCGTTCCACAGCTGGACGCCCGACGTCTACCAGGGCGCCCCGACGCCGATCACCGGGTTCATGGCGGCCTGCACCAAGGTCGCCGCCTTCGGTGCGCTGCTGCGCGTCTGGTACACGGTCATGCCCGGCCTGAAGTGGGACCTCGACGTCGTCATGTGGATCGTCACGATCGCGACGATGGTCGTCGGGACCGTCATCGCCATGACGCAGACCGACATGAAGCGGCTGCTCGCGTACTCGTCGGTCGCGCACGCGGGCTTCATCCTCACCGGCATCGTCGCGCTGGACGCGCAGGGCGTCTCGGCCGTGCTGTTCTACCTGCTCGTCTACGGCGCCGCCACGATCGGCGCGTTCGGCGTGGTGTGGCTGGTGCGCGAGCGCGACGCCGACGGCATCGTGCTCGGCGAGGCGACGCACCTGTCGCAGTGGGCCGGGATCGGCCGCCGGCACCCGTGGCTCGCGGGGTCGTTCGCGCTGTTCCTGTTCTCGTTCGCAGGCATCCCGCTCACGGCCGGTTTCATCGGGAAGTTCGGCGTGTTCTCCGCGGCGGTCGACGGCGGCGCGTGGCCGCTGGCCCTGCTCGGCGTGCTCGCGTCGGCGGGCGCCGCGTTCTTCTACGTGCGCATCGTCGTGCTGATGTTCTTCAGCGACGCACCGGTCGACGAGACGGCCGACGAGGCCGACGAAGTAGCTGCGACTCCGGTCGAGGCCGGCGACGACGTCCCGGTCGCCGCGGACGGTGGTGCGGTCGCGACGCTCGTCGCGCAACGCGCACCGTCCGTCACCACCACGGTGGTCGGGACCGAGGGCTTCGCGACGGTCGCGATCGCCGTGTGCGCGGCGGTCACCCTGGTGCTCGGCGTGTTCCCGACGCCGGTGCTCGACGCGATCTCGCACATGTCGACGTTCCTGCCGTGACGCCCGTCGGTGCCGGGGCAGGCGCCCGCGCGGGATAGGTTCGTCCTTGTGACGACGACGACGGCCATCCCGCTGGCCGATCCGGACCTGGCTGCGCGCCTCACCGACCGCCTCGCGCTGGTCGAGGAGCGGCTGCGTGACGCCGTGTCCCATGCGGACTCCCTGGCCGACGAGGCCTCGCGCCACCTGATGAACGCCGGGGGCAAGCGGCTGCGCGTGGTGCTCACGCTGCTGGCCGCGGAGCTGGGCGACGGTGCGCGGCGCGAGGTGCTCGACGCCGCCGTCGTCGTCGAGCTGACCCACCTCGCCACGCTCTACCACGACGACGTCATGGACTCCGCGCCCCTGCGGCGCGGAGCCCCGACCGCGCACCAGGTGTGGGGCAACTCCGTCGCCATCCTGACCGGCGACCTGCTGTTCGCGCGCGCGTCGTCGACGGTCGCCGGCCTCGGGCCGGAGGCCGTTCGGATCCAGTCGGCGACGTTCGAGCGCCTGTGCCTGGGCCAGCTCCACGAGACCGTCGGGCCGCGCGCGGACGACGACCCGGTGGAGCACTACCTGCAGGTGCTCGCCGACAAGACGGGTTCGCTCATCGCGACCTCCGCGCGCCTGGGTGCGATGTTCGCGGGCTGCACGCCCGACGTCGTGTCGATCGTGGCCGCGTACGGCGAGCAGATCGGCGTCGCCTTCCAGCTCGCGGACGACGTCATCGACCTGACCTCGGCCGGCGCGGTGACCGGCAAGACGCCCGGCACGGACCTGCGTGAGGGTGTCCCGACGATGCCGGTGCTGCTGCTGCGGGCACGCGCGGCGGGCCCGGACGCGACGGACGTCGACCGGCGCACGCTGGCCCTGCTCGACGCCGACCTGGCCGACGACGACGCTCTCGCGGCAGCCGTCGCGGCGCTGGCGGCTCACCCCGTAGTCGACGAGACGCGCGAGCGGTCGGTGGCCCTGATCCGGGCCGCGACGGCCGAGCTCGCCCCGCTGCCGGACGGTCCCGTCAAGGAGGCGCTCGTCGCCTTCGCGGACCTGCTGGTGGACCGCGCGTCCTGACCCTGCGACCCGCGTCGCGCCGGAGGCCTCCGCTCTGGCACGATGTGCGCGCGGCCACGACGGCCGCCGACCAGGAGTGGGGGTCACGTGAGCAGCTCGACATTCCCCGGGGCCGGGGTCCCGGTGAGCCCGGGCACCGTCGCACCCGTCGGCGGTCGCGTCGGCGCGTTCGTGATCGACGGGCTCGTGGGGACGCTCGCGTACTGCGTCGGGCTCCTGCTCGTCGCGGTCACCGGGCAGCCGAGCTACCTGATGGTCGGGCTCGTCCTGGCGGTCCTCGTCGGGATCGGGCAGTGGTTCGCGGAGGCGTTCACGGGCGCGACCGTCGGGTCCGCGCTGCTGGGCTACCGCACGGTGTCCACGGAGACCGGAGCACCCGCCGGCCTGGTCAAGATCCTGGTCCGTCAGCTCGTCGTCGCCGCCGGGTCGCTGGCCTGCGGCGTCGGCGCCTTCGTCGTCGTCGCGTCCGGCGCGTTCGACGACGGCCCTGCGCAGCGCGGCTGGCACGACAAGGCGGCCGGCACCCTGGTGCTGCGCGCCTCCGCCCTGCGGCCGCGCAAGTCCGGAGCGGGTGCGTGGAACCAGGCGGTCGAGCGGGCCGTCGGGGGTGGGGCGGACCCGGCGCAGCAGCCCGTCCGCCCGCTGCCCGTCGTCCCGCCCATGCCCGAGCAGTCCGAGGGCGTGGCATGGGCCGCACCCGCAGCCCGATTCGAGGCGGCGCCGGGCGCCACGGACGGTCCGACGAACGGCGCGGCCCTGGCGGCAGCGGGCGCGCCCGACTGGAGCCGCCTGCCCGAGTCGTCTCCGACGCCCGTCGCGGCCCCGCCCGCCGCGAAGCCGGAGCCCGCCCCGCCGGTGCGCCCGCGCGGTGGCCCCGTCGCCTCGGCGTACACCGAGCGGCTGGCGGCGGCTCAGGCCGCCGAGAACCCGGCGGCGTGGCAGGAGACGGTGGCGGCGCAGGAGGCGGCCACGCAGGCGTCGCAGCACGGCGCAGCGGGTGCTCCCGGTGCTGCGGACCAGGAGCCCACTGCGGAACCGAGCCCGGCCGCGGACCCGAAGCCGGCCACCGCACCACTGATCACCGGCTACCCCGGCCAGCCGGGCGTCGTGCCGGTGCCGCGGGCCGAGGACCTGGGCGACCTGGAGTACACGCGGCTGCGCGAGAGCATGCCGCAGGACCGCGACGCCGTCCTGCGGATGGTCTTCGACACGGGCCAGCAGTTCGACGTCACGGGTGACGGGATCGTCGGGCGCAGCCCCGAGGGCGAGATGGGGATCGTGCACGTCGTCGTGATCGACGACCCCGCGCGGTCGGTCTCCAAGGTGCACGTCTCGTTCGGGCTGACCCCGGCGGGCGACGAGCTGTGGGTCATCGACCGCGCGTCGGTGAACGGGACCGTGCTCGTGGACCCGGACGGCGTCGCGGCGACGCTGCCGGCCGGCACGCGCGCGCTCGTCGGGCCGGGGTGGACCATCCGGTTCGGGCAGCGCAGCGCGAGGGTCGAGCGCCGCTGACTATGCTGGGCCGACGACCTCCGGAGACGGCCCAGGGAGCACGATGAGCATCGCGCGCACGTCGGCGGGGACGACCCGGTGACGGCGGTGCGCGTGGCGGTCGGCGTGGCCACGGAACGCGCGGGGCGCGCGACCAACGAGGACGCGCTGCACGCGGGCGACGGCGTCTACGTCGTCGCGGACGGCATGGGCGGCCACGAGGCCGGCGAGCTGGCGAGCCGCACGGCCGTCGAGGCGCTGCGCGTCCTCGGCCGCGGCACCCCGGACCTGGCCCGCGCCCGGCAGGTGATCCGCGCGGCGCACGCCCGCGTCCGCGCACTGCCCGCCGACGACCCCCTGCGGCGCCCGGGCACCACGGCGACGGGCGTCGTGCTGAGCGAGCACAGCGGGACGCCGTGCTGGCTGGTCCTCAACGTCGGGGACTCGCGGACCTACCGCATGGCCGGCGGCGTGCTGGAGCAGGTCACGCAGGACCACTCCGAGGTCGCCGAGCTCGTCGCGAGCGGCGTCGTCCCGCCGCAGGACGCCGCGCGCTACCCGCGACGCAACGTCGTCACGCGTGCCCTGGGCGGCGGCTCCGAGACGGTCGACCCCGACGTGTTCTGGATCCCCGTGAGCCCGGGGGACCGGATGCTCGTCTGCTCGGACGGCCTGACCGACGAGGTGCCGGACAGCCGCATCGAGGCCGAGCTCAAGGCGGAGCCCGACCCGCAGGCGGCCGCCGACCGGCTGGTCGAGGCCGCGCTGGCAGCGGGCGGCTCGGACAACGTCACGGTGCTGGTCGTCGACGCCGAGACCGCGGTGACCCGATGACCACTCCCGTCGCGTCGCCCGTCCCGGTCCCGGCACGTCGACCGCGTCGGTACCGCGGTGTCGTCGCGCTCGTCGTCGGGGTGTCGGTGCTCGTCGGCCTCGGCGCGTTCGCCGGGGGCACCCTGCTCACGCGCGGGTGCACGGAGGCGGACCGCGCTCTCATGCCCCAGATCATGGCCGACCCGATGTTCGCCGTCGCACCGCCGGGAGCCGACGCGGGCGATGTCCTGCCGGGCCCGTGCGACGAGGACGAGGACGCCGCGTGGGCGGGCCAGCGGATCAGCGACGGCTCGGCGGACGTGCTGGCGTTCTACGCGGACCGCGCCGCCCAGCTCGGCTGGGTCCGCGGGACGGGGGAGTCGGACGCAGACGTCGAGCTGTGCCTGTCGCGCCCGTTCGAGGGAACCACGGCCGTCCTCGTCGTCGAACGGCTCGCCGACGAGCTGGACGTCTCGATCGCGGCCGATGCCGAGGACGCGTCAGGCTGCTGACCCCGCGGCGCTCGCGTCGGCCCGGCGGGCGAGCTGCTGCGCGCGTGAGTGCCGCAGCGCGTCCGCGCTGAGCAGAACGAGCGCGACCCACACGAGCGCGAACCCCCACCAGCGCGCGGGCGGCATGACCTCGTGGAAGACGAGGACGCCGATGAGGAACTGCAGCACGGGTGTCAGGTACTGCAGCATCCCGACGACGGACAGCGGCAGCCGCCGGGCGGCGGACCCGAACAGCAGCAACGGGACCGCGGTGACGAGGCCGGCGGACGCGAGCGCCGCGGCGTGCCAGGCGCCGTGGGTCGTGAACGACCCGGTGCCCTGCCACTGCAGCACCAGCAGGTAGCCGAGCGAGAGCGGCGCGAGCGCGAGGGTCTCGGTGGCCAGGCCGGGCAGCGCCTCGACCGAGCGGCCCACGCGGTTCTTGAGCAGCCCGTAGAGGCCGAAGCTCAGCGCCAGCGTGAGCGCGATCCAGGGCAGTCGGCCGTAGCCGACGGTGATGACGACGACGGCCGCCGCACCGAAGCCGAGCGCGACCCACTGCACCGGGCGCAGCCGCTCGCCCAGGAGCGCGACGGCGAGCGCCACGGTGACCAGCGGGTTGATGAAGTACCCGAGGGAGGCGTCGACGACGCGGTCGGACAGCACGGCGACGACGTAGACCAGCCAGTTCACCGCCAGCAGCGCGGCCGCGAGAGTGAGCAGACCGAAGGCCCGTCGGTCGCGCAGCGTCGCGACGAACGCGCCCCACGAGCGGGTGGCGAGCAGGGCGACGAGGCAGACGACGAGCGACCAGACGACGCGGTGCGCGATGATCTCGACCGCGCCTGCGGGCTCCAGCAGCGGGAAGTACAGGGGGAAGACGCCCCAGAGCGAGTAGGCCGCGATGCCTGCGGCGAACCCGGCGCGGGTCGAGGTGGTCGGCACCCAGCGACTCTAGGTGACGTCACCACGCGGCAATTCCCACTCACCTTGTCCGCATTGTGGCCGGGGACTGAGGCAAGACTCACCCGGAGTCCTACACTGGTCCGCAGACCAGCCCTGCCCCGTGACGCATCCGGGCGGGCTCCCCGATCGGAAGGCACCGCACCCGTGAGCACCCCGACCCTGCGCGTAGCCGTGGTGGGCGCCGGCCCGGCCGGCATCTACGCCTCGGACATCCTCTCCAAGAGCGGCCTCGACGTCAGCATCGACCTGTTCGAGCGCCTGCCCGCCCCCTTCGGCCTGGTGCGCTACGGCGTGGCGCCGGACCACCCGCGCATCAAGCAGATCATCGTCGCCCTGCACAAGGTGCTGGAGCGTGGCGACATCCGTCTGCTCGCCAACGTCGACTACGGCACCGACCTCAAGCTCGACGACCTGCGCCAGTTCTACGACGCGGTCATCTTCTCCACGGGCTCGTTCCGCGACGCGGCACTGCCGATCCCGGGCATCGAGCTGGACGGCTCCTACGGCGCCGCCGACTTCGTGTCCTGGTACGACGGGCACCCCGACGTCTCGCGCACGTGGCCGCTGCACGCGCAGCAGGTCGCCGTGCTGGGTGCGGGCAACGTCGCGCTCGACGTGGCGCGCGTGCTGGCCAAGCACGCGGACGACATGCTGCCGACGGACGTGCCAGCCAACGTCTACGACGTGCTCAAGGCCTCGCCCGTCACCGACGTGCACGTGTTCGCGCGTCGCGGTCCCGCCCAGGTGAAGTTCTCGCCCCTGGAGCTCCGCGAGCTGGGTCACGTCCCCGACGTCGACGTCATCGTCTACCCGGAGGACTTCGAGTTCGACGAGGGCTCGATGGCCGCGATCCACTCGTCGAACCAGACCAAGCAGGTCGTCAAGACCCTCACGGACTGGACCCTGAAGGACCCGGAGGAGAACACGGCCAGCCGCCGCCTCCACCTGCACTTCCTGCACAAGCCCGCCGAGATCGTGGGCGAGGACGGCAAGGTCGTCGGCCTGCGCACCGAGCGCACGGCGCTCAACGGCGACGGCAACGTCACCGGCACCGGCCAGTTCCACGACTGGGACGTCCAGGCCGTCTACCGCGCCGTCGGGTACTTCGGCTCGCCGCTCGTCGACATCCCGTTCGACGACGTCGCCGGCGTGATCCCCAACCGCGAGGGCCGCGTGCTCGACGTGGACGGCGAGCACATCGACGGCGTGTACGCGACGGGCTGGATCAAGCGCGGCCCGGTCGGCCTCATCGGCCACACCAAGTCGGACGCGTCGGAGACCATCCGCCACCTGGGCGAGGACGTCGAGGCGGCCGGTGAGGCGTTCTACACCGCGACCGACCGTGACCCCGCGGCGATCGTCGACTTCCTCACCGAGCGCGGTGTCGACGTCATCCAGTGGACCGACTGGGAGCTGCTCGACGCCTACGAGAAGACGCTGGGCGAGCCGCACGGCCGCGAGCGCATCAAGGTGGTCCCGCGCGACGAGATGGTGCAGGTCGCGCTGAACCGCGCGTCGGTGAGCTGACAGACGCCCGCTGCGGCGCAGGGAACTGCGAGAATCCTCGGGACGTTGGCAGGTTCGACATCTCGAGGAGGACGGACGCATGGGGCACCAGCACTACAACGGCCTGAAGACGGCGGCCCTGTTCGGCGTCATGTGGGCTGTGCTGCTCGGGATCGGCTGGCTGCTCGGCGGCGGGACACCCCGGTACCTGCTGATCTTCACCGCGCTGGGCCTGGTGATGACCTTCGTCGGCTACTGGAACAGCGACAAGATCGCCATCCGGTCCATGCGCGCCGTGCCGGTGAGCGAGGCGGAGCAGCCGGCGATGTACCGGATCGTGCGCGAGCTGTCCACGTCGGCCAAGCAGCCCATGCCCCGCCTGTACGTCTCGCCGACGATGGCACCCAACGCCTTCGCGACGGGGCGCAACCCCAGGAACGCGGCCGTGTGCTGCACCGCGGGCATCCTGCAGCTGCTCGACGAGCGTGAGCTGCGCGGCGTGCTCGGCCACGAGCTGCAGCACGTCTACAACCGGGACATCCTGACGTCGTCGGTCGCGGCCGCGATCGCGGGGGTCATCACCTCGCTCGCGCAGTTCGCGCTGTTCTTCGGCGGCGGGGACCGGCGGGACGGCGGCAACCCGCTCGCTGGGCTGCTGCTCGTGTTCCTCGCGCCGCTGGCGGCGACCGTGATCCAGCTCGCGATCAGCCGGACGCGGGAGTACGACGCCGACGAGGACGGCGCCAGGCTGACGGGCGACCCGCTCGCGCTCGCGTCGGCCCTGCGCAAGCTCGAGCAGGGCACGGCCGCGCGTCCGCTGCCGCAGGACCAGAAGCTCGAGAACGTCTCGCACCTGATGATCGCGAACCCGTTCAGCGCCAAGGGTGCCGCCCGGCTCTTCTCGACGCACCCGCCGATGGCCGACCGGATCGCGCGCCTCGAGGCCCAGGCCGGTCAGCAGGGCGGCATCACGCGGTACTGATCCACGAGGGGCGGTCGCGGCCGGGTGATTCCCGATCGTGACCTGAGAAAGTAGGACGCATCGGGCGACACCAGGCAAGATGCCTGGATGAGGACACATCGCCTCGCGGCGGGCGTCGGTGCCGCTGCGCTCGTCGTCGCGCTCGCCGCTCCGGCCCTCGCTGACCCCTTCCCGGTGGACGAGCCCTTCGCCGGCGCGTTCGCGAGCCCCGACTGGGTGCTTCCGGAGCCGGCGTCCAACTCGGCGGTCCTCACGGCCGACGCGCTCCGCTTGACGAGCGCGTCGCCGGGGTTCCAGGTGGGCAACGCGACGCTCGACGACGGCTTCCCCTCGGACGTCGCGTTCTCGCTGGACTTCGACTACGCCAACTACGGCGGCGGCAACCCGGGCGACGCCGCGACCGTGTTCCTCATGGACGCCGCGCAGGCCCCGAACCTGGGGCAGAGCGGCGGTGCGGCGGGATACGTCTCCATCCAGGGCGCCTACCTGGGCATCGGCTTCGACAACGACGGCAACTTCGGGGCGGGGAACGGGTTCCCGAGCACGCCCAACACGATCACCCTGCGCGGTGCCGCGGCCGCGCTGCCCACGGCGTGGCCGGTGCTCGCCGACACGGACGCACCGGGCGGCGCGCTGACCGCCCTGCCCACGGCGCCGCGTCACGTGCACGTCGAGGTCGAGCCGAGCGGCACCGACAGCCTCTTCGTGACCGTGCAGCTCAACGCGACGTCGGGCGGTCCGCTGCAGACGGTCTACAACCGTGTGGACGTCCGCGGGCTCGGGCAGGGGGAGCCCGCTCGACCGGCGCAGCTCAAGCTCGGCTTCTCCGCGGGCACCGGCGGAGCCACCAACAACTACGAGATCTCGAACTTCGTCGCGACCGCGGACGCCGACCTGTCCGTGACCAAGACCGGTCCGGCGACGGTGAACGCGGGCGACCAGGTCGCGTGGACCATCGTCGCGAGCAACGACGACACCAACCCTGCCGCCGACACCGTGGTGAGCGACGCGATCCCCGCCGGTCTCCAGGACGTGTCGTGGACGTGCGCCTCCGACGTGACGACGGCCTGCCCGGACCCCGCGAGCGGCGGCGTCACCGGCAGCACGCTCGACGTACCGCTGGACCTCCAGCGGGACGAGTCCGCGACGATCACCGTGACCGGGACGACCACCGACGCGCTCGCGGGCAGCGACCTGGCCAACACCGCCACGATCACCGCCGCCCACCGCAGCGAGCTGACGCCCGCCGACAACACCGCGACCTGGACCACCCGCGTGCGCGCCCTGCCGGACCTGGCACCGACGGTCGACGTCGCCAGCGACCCGATCGTCTACGGGCAGCCGGTGACGTGGACGGTCGACGTCGACAACCTGGCCGCACCGGACGGTGACGCGCCGGACTCCGCCGTCTCGGTCACCGTCCCGGCCGTGATCGACCGGTCGAGCATCACCACACCGGCCGGGTGCACCCCCAGCCCGGCGGGGTTCCTGTGCAGCCTGGGGGCGATTGCCGCGGGCGGTGCTGACACGTTGTCGTTCACGGGGGAGGCCTCCGGCGGCCTCGACGCGTGCCTCGCCGGTGATGCCGCGTTCAGCGCGACGACGTCGACGTCGCTCACGGACGCCGACCCGGACAACGACACCGACACCGTGCGGGTGCCGTGCACCGTCCCGGTGGACCTCGCGATCACGAAGTCCGGTCCGGCGACCGCGACGGTGGGGGACCAGGTGGCGTACACGGTGGTCGTGACGAACGCGGCAGCGGTCGCCGCGCCCGCCACGACGGTCACCGACGCCCTGCCCGCCGGCCTGGACGGCGCGACGTGGACGTGCGCGGTGTCCGACGGCTCGTCGTGCGCGCCGTCGTCCGGCGACGGTGACGTCGATGCCGTGGCCACCGTGCCCGCGGGCGGTTCGATGACCGTCCAGGTGACCGCGACGGCGAGCGCCGCCGGCTCGGTGACGAACACTGCCGTCGTGACTCCCTGCGATGCGTGCACCCCGGGCGCCGCCCGCACCGCGAGCGCGACCACGCAGGTCGAGGCGGCTCCGACCCCGTCGCCCACTCCCACCCCGACCCCGACGACCACGGCGAGCCCCACCCAGGCCCCGACCCAGAGTCCGCAGCCGAGCGCCAGCCCGACCACTCCGGGCGGCGAGCTCTCGCAGACCGGCTCGAACGTCGCTCCGGTCGTCGTGGGCGTGGCTGTCCTGCTGCTCGCGGGTCTGGTGCTCCTGCTCGTCGCGCGCCGGCGCAACCAGGGCTGAGGAGGGCGGAACACGCCGGGTCCCAGGGTCGTTGTCGGGTAGGTACCCGAGGCAAGGAGCTTCACCCGTGGACCCGATCTACACCGCATCCGCCCTCTCGACCGGCGACGGCCGCAACGGCCACGTCCGCACGTCGGACGGCACCCTGGACGTCGACCTCGCCGTCCCGAAGGAGATGGGCGGCGGGGGAGGGGCGCTCAACCCCGAGCAGCTGTTCGCCGCCGGCTACGCCGCATGCTTCCACTCGGCGCTGCGCGGGGTGGCCCGCCAGTCCGGGGCGACGCTCGCCGACGACTCCGTGACCGCCGAGGTCTCCCTGCACAAGCAGGACGTCGGCTTCGGCCTGGCCGTCGTGCTGCGCGTCGAGCTGACCGGCGTCGCGCAGGACGTGGCCGACGACCTCGTCGCGAAGGCCCACCAGATGTGCCCGTACTCCAACGCCACCCGCGGCAACGTGGTCGTCGACCTGGACGTCACCGTCGGCTGACGTCCCTGGCACGCAGCAGGCGCCGCTCCCCGAGGGGTGCGGCGCCTGTCGCGTCCTGGCCCGTCAGCGGTCGACGAGCGCAGCCACGGCCTCGGCGACCGGCGTCGGGCCGTCCGTGAGCTCGACGATGCTGCGCCGCAACCCCGGCGTGTGGAGGACCTCGGCGATGAACGCCGCGACGTCGTCGCGTCGCACGTCGCCGTACTCGATCGCCGGTCCCGCTGTGACGTGCCCGTCGCCCGGCTCGTCGACGAGCGTGCCGGGGCGGACGATCATCCAGTCCAGGTCGGTGCCGACCAGGTGCACGTCGGCGGCCTTCTTGACGCGCATGTAGTGCTCGAACGCGTCGCCGAGGCCCGCCGCGCGGCCTGCCTCGGGGAACACCGACACCAGCACGAACCGGCGGACGCCCGCCAGGACGGCTGCGTCGGCAGCCTTGCGCGCGCCCTCGCCGTCGATCTGCGTCGTGGCGTCGGTGCCGGTGCCGTGAGCGCCGGCGCTGAAGACGACGGCGTCGTGGCCGGCCAGGTGGGCCGCGAGCGTCGCCACGTCGTCCGCGACGAGGTCACCGGTCACGGGCGTCGCGCCGGTGGTCGCGATCACGTCGGCCTGCTCCGGCCGCCGGTGCATGCCGGTGACCTCGTCGCCGCGCGCGACGAGCAGCGCGGACAGTCGCCTGCCGACGCCGCCCGCCGCTCCGATCTGGAAGACGCGCACGATCAGCGGTAGTTGGTGAACTGCAGGTCGGCGTCCACGTCGGCGCCCTTGAGCAGCGCGATGACGGCCTGCAGGTCGTCGCGGCTCTTGCCCGTGACGCGCAGCTCGTCGCCCTGGATCTGCGTCTTGATGCCCTTGGGGCCCTCGTCGCGGATGATCTTGGCGACCTTCTTCGCGGTCTCGCTGCTCAGCCCCTCCTTGATGCCCGCCTCCAGGCGGTACTCCTTGCCCGACGGCTTCGGCTCGGGCCCGTCCTCGCCGGTGTCGAGCGACTTCAGCGAGATGCCGCGCTTGATGAGCTTGGTCTGGAAGACGTCGAGCACCGCGAGCACGCGCTCGGACGAGTTCGCGACCATGAGGACCTTCTCGCCGGTCCAGGCGATGGACGCGCCGACACCCTTGAAGTCGTAGCGCTGCGCGATCTCCTTGCTGGCCTGGTTCAGCGCGTTGTCGACCTCCTGGTGGTCGACCTTGCTGACGACGTCGAACGACGACTCGCTCGCCATGGCATTCCTCTCCCGCCCGCTGCGCGCGGTCCCGACTCGTCGTCGGACCGTGCCTGCCGGGCTGTTCCTCGTGCTCGTTGCGCGGTCACTGCTGCTTCGTCGCCACCGGGCCGCCGCGATCCCGCGGGGCCGATGACCACCCGTTTCGCTCTGGGCGCCCGGGTGTTGCTATCCTTCCACGGCACGCCACGGCGGTGCCGCCCGAGCGGCGGTCCACCCGGTGCGCATCCCCGGCGGGTTACCCGAGTGGCCAAAGGGGGCTGACTGTAAATCAGCTGGCAACGCCTACGGGGGTTCGAATCCCTCACCCGCCACGTTGCCGAAGGGGCCGTCCTGACCAGGACGGCCCCTTCGTCGTCCCCACGGCCCGCACCACCCCCACGCCGAGCGCGCCCGACGCTCGCCGAGCGCGCCCGCTGTAGTGGGCGCGCTCGATCGGGAACGGGCGCGCTCGGCGAGGGTTGGGGATTGTTTGCGCAAGGTCGGTTCCCTCCTTGGGAGGGTGGGGGCGTGGAGGACACGTGGCGTGGGCGCGGGCTGGAGCTGGCCGGCAGGTCGCGCGGCCCGGGAGAGGGCAGGCACCCCGACGACGACCGTGACGTGCGGTTGCGCCAGGAGACGCTGCCGCACGACAAGGACTCGCGCGCCCGTGCACTGCGTGCGGGCGACCTGGTGCGGCTCCGCCGGGGGCTGCGGTGGGGGCTGACCACTGGCGTGGTCTGAAGCCGGACGACCGATACCGCGTGGTGGTCGAGGCGGTGGCGGCGGCACAACGGGACGCAGTCCTGTCGCACTGGTCGGCCGCTGTCGTGTGGGGGCTGCCGATGGTAGGGCGTCGCGACGAGCGCGTCCACCTGGTCCAGGGCCCTGCGGCCGGCGGCCGATCGCGTCGCGACGTCGTCCGGCACGCGACACACGTGGCGGTGCCGACGACGATCGTCGACGACCTGCGCGTGACGTCGGCAGCCCGCACGGTGATCGACCTGGCCCGGCTGGGTGGGTTCGTCGCCGGTGTCGCGGCGGGTGACGCGGCGCTCCGGTCCGGCACGGCCACTCGTGCCGACCTCGAGGCGGAGGTCGAGGCTGCGGGCAAGGGCCGAGGCGCACGCGCGGCACGGGCGGTCGCGACGTTCGCGGACCGGCGGGCGGAGTCGCCGGGAGAGTCGTTGAGCAGGTGTCGCATGCACGAGCTCGGGCTCCCGGCGCCCGAGCTCCAGCACGAGCTGCGCGACCGGGGCCGATTCGTCGCCCGCCTCGACTTCTGGTGGCCCGAGCACGGCGTGGTCGGCGAGTTCGACGGACGTTCGAAGTACGGGATCGACGTCGACACCATCGATCCCGCCGCTGCGTTGTGGCGCGAGAAGCTCCGTGAGGACGCCATCCGCGCCCTCGGGCTGAGCGTCGCGCGCTGGACCTGGCAGGACGCCTGGACCGCGACCCCGATGGCGGCGCGTCTGCGCGCATCCGGCATCCACCCGGGCAGCGGCGCCGAGCGCGCCCGATGACCACCGAGCGCGCCCGCCGTATCGGTTGCGCTCGACGCGTATGGGGCGCGGTCGCGGGTGGGTGGGGCCGATTTCGCTTCCGCGCTGGTCGCCGTGTAACCTAATCCGCGCTGCCCCGATAGCTCAGTCGGCAGAGCGTCTCCATGGTAAGGAGAAGGTCAAGGGTTCGATTCCCTTTCGGGGCTCTGTGGTGTGTTCGGGGCCCGCGCGTCAGCGCGGGCCCGGACCCACTGACAGTGGCGGGGTAGCTCAGCTGGTTAGAGCGCACGACTCATAATCGTGAGGTCGCGGGTTCGAGCCCCGCTCCCGCTACCAAGATGAACGAGAGCAGTGCGTCGGCCGGCGCACCGCGACAAGCAGATGCAAGCGCCTCGGGCGCGAGAGGTGGCAAGACCATGGCCAGCAAGAGCTCGGACGTCCGTCCGAAGATCACGCTCGCGTGCACGGAGTGCAAGGAGCGGAACTACATCACGAAGAAGAACCGTCGGAACGACCCCGACCGTCTCGAGATGAAGAAGTTCTGCCCCCGCGACAACCGCCACACGGTTCACCGCGAGACCCGCTGATCCCGGCCCCGACAGGGGCTCACAGACGTCAGGCACGCCCCGGCCCAGGCCGGTAGGCGTGCCTGTGTCGTACCAGGACTCGGACCAGACCATCAACGACGCTGGGAGCGAACGATGCCCGTCGACACGAGCTATGCGGGGCGCGAGTACCCGCCCAACGCCGTCTACGAGGTGAGCCGCGTCAAGCTCGCCGAGTTCGCCGACGCGGTCGGCGCGAGCCACCCCGCGCACACCGACGAGGCCGCGGCGCGCGCCCTCGGCCACGCCGACGTGATCGCACCGCCGACGTTCGCGGTCGTCGTCGCGCAGCGGGCCGAGTCCCAGCTGTTCACCGACGAGGCCGCGGGCATCGACTTCTCCCGCGTGGTCCACGCCGACGAGCGCTTCACCCACCACCGCCCCATCACGGCCGGCGACCGCCTGGTCACGGTGCTGCACGTCGACTCGATCGTCGAGCGCGCCGGCCTGGCCATGATCACGACGCGGTGCGAGATCGGCACCGAGGCCGGCGATCGCGTCGCCACCGTCGTCTCCACGCTCGCCGTCCGTCCGGAGGAGGCCGCATGAGCCCCGCGATCGCCGACCTGAGCGTCGGGGACGAGGTCCTGCACGCGCAGGTCGTCGTCGACCGTGCCCGCCTGGTCCGCTACGCCGGCGCGTCCGGCGACTTCAACCCGATCCACTGGAACGAGCGCGTCGCGACGGCCGTCGGCCTTCCCGGTGTCATCGCGCACGGCATGTGGACGATGGGCGCCGCGGCCGGACCGGTCGCCGACTGGGCCGGTGACCCGGGCGCCGTCGTCGACTACCAGGTGCGCTTCACGCGTCCTGTCCCCGTGCCGGACCCCGGCTCGGCCACGGTCGAGGTCGTCGGTGCCGTCGGTGCGCTCGACGAGGACGCGCACACCGCCCGCATCGACCTGACGGTCACGGTCGAGGGTGCGCGCGTGCTGGGCAAGGCGCAGGCGGTCGTCCGCCTCGGGTGATCGTCAGGCCGGCGCAGGGCCCGTGGTGGTCCCGACGCGCAGCGTGACGGGCAGCTCGCGGTGCTCGGGCTCGGCGCCGGCGAGGATGTCCTCGACGAGGCGCCCGACCGTCGCGCCCTTCTCGGTGAGGGGCTGGACGACGGTCGTGAGCACGTCGGGCGCGAGCCACGGCAGGTCGATGCCGTCGAACCCGGCGATCGAGACGTCCTGCGGCACACGCAGGCCGAGCTCGCGGGCGGCGAGGACGACGCCGGAGGCGAGCAGGTCGGACTGGCAGACGACCGCGGTGGGGCGGTCCGGGCCGGAGAGCAGGACCCGGCCGGCGGTGGCGCCGTGCTCGACGAGCGAGGCCGGCGTCTCGTAGACGGCCACGGGCGTGACGCCGGCGTCGTGGATGCCGGCGAGGCGCCGCCGGGTGATCTCCCAGGCGGGGTCGGCCAGGCGCTGGGTGGTCATGAGACCGTCGCGGCGCTCGTGGTCGAACGGCAGCGTGACGGACGCGATGCGCGTGTGGCCCAGGTCGAGGAGGTGGCGGGTGACCTGCTCGATGCCCCCGCGGTCGTCGATGCCGACGACGCTGACGCCCGGTGCGAGCCGTCCCTCGATGAGCACGGTGGGGATGCCGCGCCGGGCCAGTCCTGCGAGCACGGGGCTGTCGCCCGCGCCGCCCCACATCACCACGGCGACGTCCATGGCCGCGGACTCGAGCAGCGGGTCGATCGTCGTGGTGGTGGGTCCGGATGCGCTGGGGATGAGCAGGACGCCCAGGTCCAGGGTCCCGAGGTGACCGACGAGCCCGTCGAGCACCTGTGTGGTCACCGGGTCACGGAACGCGCGGCTCAGGGCATCCCCGACGACGACCCCGACGATGCCCGACCGGCCGCGTCGCAGCTGGCGGCCGAGGGGGTTCGGACCCGCGTAGCCGAGCTCGGCGGCGGCGTCGTGCACCCGCTGTCGCGTCGTCGCGGCGATGGGGCCGGCCCCGGAGAACGCGAGCGAGGCCGTCGACACGGACACCTTGGCAGCTGCCGCGACGTCGGCGAGCGTGGGGCGCTGGGAAGACAGGGGGACACCTCCGTGTCGGGCCGGGGGACCCGGGACGAGACCGTCGACGTCGTTGCTGGTCGGCGGCTTGGCGGGCTGTTTGACGCCGCGGTCAGCGTACCCGCACAATGACATCGTCCCTCAAATCGATTCGACCGTCTCGCTCGACGACATATCGAAACGATTCGACCATTGCCTGTCCCGGAGTCCGACGTGTCGCATCCCGCCCCGACCGGGCACCCCGAGCTCGCCCGAGCCCGATGGCTCCTCATGGGTCTGTTCGCGCTCACGGGGATCACGTTCTCGAGCTGGCTCGCGCGCATCCCGACGGTCCGCAGCGACCTCGGCCTGTCGACCGCGGCGCTCGGCGGGATCCTCCTCGTCGGCTCGGTCGGTGCGCTCCTGACGGTCACCGCGTCGGGGATCGTCGTGCAGCGCTTCGGCAGCCGTCGCGCGATCGTGGCGTCGACCGCCGTGCTCGCGCTCGGGTACGTGCTCATGGGCGTGGGGCCCGCGACGGGCTCGATCCCGGTGCTGGCGGTCGGCATCTTCCTCAACGGTGTCGCGATCGCGCTCGGCAACGTCCCGATCAACGTCGAGTCCGGCCGGATCGAGCGTGCGATGGGCCGCACGGTCATCCCGCAGTTCCACGCCGCCTTCTCGATCGGCGCGGTCACGGGCTCCGCGCTCGGCGCGGCCGCGTCGCACCTCGACGTGCCCGTCGTCGTGCAGTTCTCGGTCGTCGCCTGCGTCGCGGTCGTGTGGCGCCTGGCATCGCTGCGCGGGGTCGTCCTGCCGTATGCGCCCGACGAGGCTCCGACCAAGGCACGCCGGGCGGCAGCGCCGGCCGGCAACGGGCGGCGGATCGGCTCGACCCTCGACGCCTGGCGCGAGCCCCGCACCCTGCTGATCGGTGTCGTCGTGCTCGCCGCGGCACTGTCCGAGGGCTCGGCCAACGACTGGCTCTCGCTCGCCGTCGTCGACGGCTTCGACCGGACGGAGGCCGTCGGGGGGCTCGTGCTCGGGCTGTTCGTCGCGTCGATGACCGTCGTGCGGCTGCTCGGCACGCGCCTGATCGACCGCTTCGGGCGCGTCGTCGTGCTGCGGACCTCCGGCCTCGTCTCGCTCGTCGGCCTGCTGGTCTTCGGCTTCGCCCCGAGCCTGCAGCTCGCCGGCATCGGTGTCGCCTTGTGGGGCTTCGGCGCGGCGCTGGCTGTACCGGTCGGCATCGCGGCCGCCTCGGACGACCCGTTGCGGGCCGCGGGACGCGTGTCCGTCGTGTCGTCGTTCTCGTCGGTCGCCTCCATCGCGGCCCCGCCCCTGCTCGGCCTCGCGGCCGAGTCCATGGGCGCTCGTCACGCGCTCGTGCTCATCGCCGCGGCCATGGTGGTCTCCGTGAGCCTGTCCCGCCGGGTGGCCCCGGAGGCTCCGGCCCTGGTCGAGGCGACGAGCCGGCCCGACGAGGCCGCCGAGACCGCCCGGCCGATCGAGGAAGAGCTGTCGGTGCTCGTCGGCCAGAGCGCGGGCGAACCTGCTCCGCTGCGGGTGCCCTGAGCGCCCATGAGACCATCCACCACGACCACCGAGGACGATCGATGACGACCGACACCCTGAGAGGGGCCATGACACGCCGCCCGACCGCGCAGGCCTCGTCCTTCGCCGTCTTCGCGGTCTTCTTCCTCAACGGCTTCAACTTCGCGACGTGGGCGTCGCGGCTGCCCGCCGTCCGTGACGGGCTGTCCTTCTCGCAGGCGCAGATGGGCCTGCTGCTGCTGGTCATCGCCGTCGGCTCGCTCGTCTCCATCCCGCTCGCGGGGCTCGTCGTCGAGCGCCTCGGCGCGCGTCGCACCGTGACGATCTTCGCGCTGCTCAACGCGGGTGGCCTGATCGTGGCGACCAGCGGTGTCGGCATCGACTCGGTGCCGCTCACGGCTGCGGGCCTGCTCGTGTTCGGCGCCGGCACCGGCGTGTGGGACGCGGCGATGAACCTGGAGGGCGCCGCCGTCGAGCAGAAGCTCGGGCGCACCGTCATGCCGCGCTACCACGCCGGATTCTCCTTCGGCACGTTCGCGGCCGCAGCGATCGCCGCGGGCGCCGCCGCGCTGGATGTCGACGTGTGGGTGCACGTGCCGGTCGCCGTCGTGATCACGTCGGTGCTGGTCATCGTGGCCGTGCGCTGGTTCCTGCCGGCCTCGGAGGAGCACGTGCTCACCGTGACGCCCGGCGACGAGCCGGCCGCGAGCGCCCCCCGCGGCGCGCGGGGCGCGCTCGCCGCGTGGACCGAGCCGCGCACGCTCATGATCGGCCTCATCGTCATGGCCGCGGCCCTCACCGAGGGGTCGGCCAACGACTGGGTGGGCCTCGCGGTCGTCGACGGCTGGGACACCCAGGACTCGCTCGGGGCGGTCGCGTTCGGTGTCTTCGTCGGCACGATGACGACGGCACGCTGGTTCGGCACGCGGGTCCTGGACCGCTACGGCCGGGTCGCCGTGCTGCGTGCGTGCAGCGCGCTGGCCATCGTCGGGCTGTCGATCTTCGCGCTGGTGGGACCGCTGTGGCTCGCCGCGGTCGGCATCGTGCTGTGGGGTGCGGGCGCCGCGCTCGGTTTCCCCGTCGGCATGAGCTCGGCGTCCGACGACCCCGTGCGCGCTGCTGCTCGCGTCAGCGTCGTCTCCACCATCGGCTACACCGCGTTCCTGGCGGGCCCACCCCTGCTCGGGCTGCTCGCCCACCACGTCGGTTACCGGCACGCGCTGCTCGCCGTCCTGGTGCCCACCGTCCTGGGCCTGCTGGTGACGAACGCCGCCCGCCCGCTGCGCCCCGCTCAGGACGACTAACCTGGAGCGGTGCCCGACGTGACCACAGCCCCCGCTCTCGCTGACCTCACGACCCTGCGCGTCGGCGGACCGGTGGGGCAGTACGTGACGACGAGCACCGAGGCGGAGCTCATCGAGGCCGTCCGCACGGCCGACGAGGAGGGGCGACCGCTGCTGGTCCTGGGCGGCGGGTCCAACCTGCTGGTGGCCGACGAGGGCTTCGACGGCGTCGTCGTCCGCGACCTGCGCACCGGCATCGACGTCCCCGACCACTCCGCCTGCGCGGGCGTCACCTACCAGGTGCCCGCGGGGACACCCTGGGACGACGTCGTCGCCGAGGCGACGAGCCACCGCCTGTACGGCGTCGAGGCCCTGTCCGGCATCCCGGGCTCCACGGGCGCGACGCCCGTGCAGAACGTCGGTGCGTACGGGCAGGAGGTGTCGCAGACGATCGCGACCGTCCGGGTCTGGGACCGCGAGCGCGCCCGCGTGCGGACGCTGCCGTTCGTCGACCTGCGGTTCGGCTACCGGACGTCGCTGCTCAAGCGGTCGATGCGTGCGTCGGCTGACGACCCGCGCAGCCCCTGGCACCCCACGCCGCGCTACGTGGTCCTGGACGTGACCTTCCAGCTCCGGCAGGGGACGCTGTCGGCGCCGATCGCCTACGCCGAGCTCGCGCGCACGCTCGGCGTCGAGGTGGGGGAGCGGGCGCCGCTGCTCGACGTCCGCGCCGCCGTGCTCGCCCTGCGCGCCGGCAAGGGCATGGTCCTGGACCCCGCCGACCCCGACACGACGAGCGCCGGCTCGTTCTTCACCAACCCGATCCTGACGGCCGAGCAAGCCGCGACGCTGCCCGACGACGCCCCGCGCTTCTCGGCCGCGGACGGTGCGGTCAAGTCCAGCGCCGGCTGGCTCATCGAGCACGCCGGCTTCACGCGCGGCTACGGCGCGCCCGGCCCCGCGACGCTGTCGACCAAGCACACGCTCGCGCTCACCAACCGCGGCGGCGCCTCGGCCCACGATCTCGTCGCCCTGGCCCGCGAGGTCCGCGACGGCGTGCGAGCCGCCTACGGCGTCACGCTCGAGGCCGAGCCCGTGCTGGTCGGCCTCTCGCTGTAGTCGCCGGGACGGCTCGTTCGCCGGACGGCGAGCACCGGGCTCCGATAGCATCCCCCGACGCGCCGTCCGCCCGGATGGCCTGCACACCGGGAGCACCGATGACGATGCCGCCTCGCCTCACGCCCGCCCGCACGTTCTGGACGGGGGTCGTCATGCTCGCCGTGGGTTTCGTCGTGAACGTCTGGCTGCAGTTCCGCAGTCCGTTCGACGGCCAGGTCACCCTTCGCTTCTTCATCGTGCTCAGCCAGGTGCTGCAGATCGGGATCGTCCTGGGCGCCGCGCTCGTCGCCGCTTCGCTCGTGCTGCGTCACGTGGCAGACCCGGAGAAGCGGGCGCAGGCAGATCCGGTCGAATGGGTCGACGAGGCCGAGCGGCGCTAGCCCGACGAGCCCGCGGGCGTCGCGAGCCAGTCGTCGACACCTGCCAGCAGGGCCCGTTTCGTCGTGTCCGACGCGCGGCTCGCTCGGATCGACGAGCGGGCCAGGTCGGCGAGCTCGTCGTCGGAGAAGCCCAGCACGGTGCGCGCGTCCTCGTACTGCGCGAGCAGGCGGGAACGGAACAGCAGCGGGTCGTCGGCGCCGAGCGCCACCGTCGCGCCGGCGTCGACGAGCGCGCGCAGCGGCACCTCGGCGGGGGACCGGTAGACGCCCAGGGAGACGTTGGACGCGGGGCAGACCTCCAGGGCGATGCCGTCGTCGACCACGCGTTCCAGCACGCGCGGGTCCTCCGCGGAGCGGATCCCGTGCCCCAGCCGGTCGGGCACCAGCGAGTCGACGACGGCCTCGACGTGGGCCGGCCCCAGCAGCTCGCCGCCGTGCGGCACCGATGCCAGGCCCGCTCGACGGGCGATCGCGAACGCGGGCCCGAACTCGGCCGTCTCGCCGCGCCGCTCGTCGTTCGACAGCCCGAAGCCGATCACCTCGCCGTGCCCGTCGCCCGCGTACCGCGCCGCGAGCCGGGCCAGGGTGCGGGCGTCGAGCGGGTGGCGCATGCGGGAGGCTGCGACGACGACGGCCACCTCGATCCCGGCGGCGTCGCCGGCCTGCCGCGCCGCGTCGAGCACGATCTCGATCGCGGGCGTGATGCCGCCGACGAACGGCGCGTACGACGTGGGGTCGACCTGGATCTCCAGGCGGCCCGAACCCTCGGCGGCGTCGTCTGCCGCAGCCTCCGTGACGATGCGCCGCATGTCCGCCTCGCTGCGCACGCACGCGCGCGCCGCGTCGTACAGGCGCTGGAACCGGAACCAGCCGCGCTCGTCCGCGGGCACCTTGAGCGGGTCGTCGTCGAGCAGCGCCGACGGCAGCCGCACGCCGTGCTGCGCCGCGAGGTCCGCGAGCGTCGCCGGCCGCATGGAGCCGGTGAAGTGCAGGTGGAGGTGCGCTTTGGGGAGTTTCGCCAGGTCACGCACCCGGCCAGTGTGCCAGGAAGTCCGAGCGCTTCACCCGGACGGGCGGCGTGGTGGGCGCGTCGCCACCCCTAGCCTGTGAACTGGCTGAGCGAGACCCGCGCCGCCGAGGGGGAGGTCCACATGCTCGACGACGCGGCGCTCGCGGCGCACCCGCAGGCCTCGGCGGCCGACCTGGCGCGGATCGTCACGCAGCGCCCCGACCTGCGCCCGGTCGTCGCCGCCAACCCCGCCGCGCACCCTGGCCTCCTCGACTGGCTGGCTGCACTGCGGGAACCGGCAGTCGATGCCGCGCTCGCGCGCCGGTCGGCGTCCGCGACGCCGCCGACCGTGCGACCGGGCGCCGTGTTCCACCCCGACGGTGCCCCGCCGCGGACCACGCCGGGAGGCGTGCCCGCCGCGGTCGGTGTCGCCGTGGACGAGCAGGTCGGCACGCCCGAGGCCCCCGGGCGCTCGCGGCGCGGGGGGTGGATCGCGGTCGGGGTGGCCGTCGCGCTCGTCGTCGGACTGGGGGCCGGCGCCGCGTGGCTGCTGGTCCTGAGCAAGCTGGGCGGGTCGTCGACGCCCGAGGCGGCCGTCACGCAGCTCGTCGAGGGGGCGGCCGCGAAGGACGGTGTCGCGGTCTACGGAGCCATCTCACCGGCCGAGGTCTCGACGTTCACCGACCTCGTCGAGCCCTTCTCCGAGCTCAGCGGGGTGACGGGGCAGGAGGTCTCCGCGCAGAAGCTGCTGGGCGTGCTGGACACGCTCGACGTGGACCTGAGCGGGTTGCGAGTGCACAGCGAGTCGATCGGTGACGGCCTGGCGAAGGTCACGATCGTCGGAGGCTCGCTGACCGTCGACGGTGACGGCGCCGCGATCGTGGCCGCCCTCGCGGACGTGTACGGGCCGCTCGCGACGGCCGGCCTGTCGGCCGAGGACGTCGACGCGGGCTGGGCGGAGGCCACGCAGGAGATCGAGGCGAAGCTGCCGTGGACGATCACGGCCGACGACCTCGTCGTGCACTCCGAGCGGGGGGACATCGAGCCGTTCCTCGTCGCCGTCCGCGAGGGCGACGCGTGGTACGTGAGCCCGCTCATGACGATGGGCGAGTACGCCACGGCCGAGCGGGGCGCGACGCGGCGCGCGATGCCGACCGGGCCGGGGACGTTCGTCGGGACGCCCGAGGATGCGGGCGAGGCATTCGTCCGTTCGTTCACGGAGGCGGCCTCGGGCGACCTCGGCCCGCTCGCCGACCTGCTCCCGCCGGCCGAGCGCCGGTTCGTCGCGGTCTACGGCCAGGCGTGGACGGACCAGGAGGAGCCCGACGCCCTGGACGTCCCGACGATCGAGGAGGCGCGGTTCACGAGCACCGCCATCGACGGGGACGGTGACCGCGTGCGGCTCGTGGCCGCACCGGTGGTCGTCACCACCCCGGCGACGGACCGCGGCCCGGTCCGGACGACGATCGAGGGGACGTGCGTGACGCAGGACGACGGGCCGCGCGAGTGCTTCGCCGACCAGCCGCTCGTCCGGCAGCTGGGTCTCGACGACGCCGGCCTGGTCGCCGTGCGCGACGACGACGGCTGGCGCGTCTCGATCCTCGCGACGACCGCGGACGTCAGCAGGCTCGTCGCGCAGCACGTGCGCGAGCTCAAGGCGTCCGGGGACCTCGACGACGGCGAGTTCCTGCAAAAGCTGTGGATGGACGCGTTCTCCGAGCAGCTCGAGGGGGTCGACGACACGGCTCCCGGCGACGCGGACTCGGTGTGGCCGCTCCCCGAGACCGACGACGGCGACGCGCTGGGCTCCGACCCGCTCGAGCCCGACCCGTGGGCGGGGTCCGGCTACTCGTTCGACTCGGACGGCGTCCTGCACGGACCCGACGGCGAGGTGGTCAAGAACTGGTCGATGCGCAACGACGGCAGCCTGCTCGACGAGGACGGCACCGTCCTCGCGGGGCCCTAGCCCTCAGCCGTCGTCGCGGCGCCTCCAGCGGAAGGTGCGCACACCGAGCACCAGGCCGCCCGCGAGCCACAGGAGCAGCACCGCGGCGATCATGCCCAGCTGCCAGGAGCCGCTCACCTCGAGCTGCTCGGCCGCGTCGGGGAGGAACACCGACCGCATCCCCTGCGCCATCCACTTGAGCGGGAACAGGGCCGCGACCTGCTGCATCCAGGCAGGCAGCTGGTCGAACTGGAAGAAGACGCCGGAGATGAACTGCAGGACCAGCACGACGGGCGTCACGACCGCGCTCGCGGCGCGTCCGGAGCGGGGGATGCTCGAGTAGGCGACGCCGCACACCGAGCCGGTGGCCGTGCCGAGCACGAACACCCACGCGAAGGTCGCCCAGCGCGCGGCGTCGGCGGGCAGCGGGACGTCGAAGACGACACGGGCGACCGCGAGCAGCAGGGCCGTCTGCAGCAGCGAGCTGAGCAGAACCTGCCCGACCTTGCCGACGAAGTACGACGCGGGTGGCAGAGGCGTCGCCCGCAGGCGCTTGAGCGCCCCCTCGTCGCGCTCCACGGCGATGGAGATCGCGAGGTTCTGGAAGCTGGACAGCATGACGCCGGTGGCGACCATCCCGGGCAGGAAGTACTGCGCGAACGGGATCTGCACGTCGCCCACGTCGACGCTGGCACCGTCCTGCCCGAACACCGTCGCGAAGATCGCCAGCATGATCACGGGGTAGGCGAAGATGAAGACGACCGCGTCGCGCTCGCGGAAGTACGTCCGCAGCTCGAACCGGGTGCGTTCCCAGCCGAGCCGCAGGGTGCCGGGCAGTGCCGTCGTGACCTGCGTCGCGGTGGCCATCAGGACTGCTCCCCGTCGTCGGGCGTGGCGTCCACGAGCGTGAGGTACACGTCCTCGAGCGTCGGCCGGCGCACCTCCAGGCCGGGGACCTCGCCGAGGCGGGCGCCCAGCTGCGCGACGAACGCCGTCGGCGTGTCGGTCCGTTCCTCGCGCACGCCGCCGCCCTCCGACCACCGGACGACCGCCTGCCGCGCGTCGCGACCGCCCAGCTCCTGCGGTGCGCCCTGGGCCACGACCGTGCCCCGGTCGACGACCACGACGCGGTCGGCCAGGTGCTCCGCCTCCTCGAGGTAGTGCGTCGTGAGCAGCACCGTGGTGCCGTCGTCGCGCAGGCTGCCGATCAGGTCCCAGAAGGCGTGCCGCGCCTGCGGGTCGAAGCCCGTCGTGGGCTCGTCGAGGAAGATGAGCTCGGGGGAGCCGACGATGCCGAGCGCGACGTCCAGGCGGCGGCGCTGACCGCCGGAGAGCTGGCGGGCCCGGACACCGATCTTCTCGCGCAGCCCCACCGCGTCGACCACCTCGTCGGGGTCGCGCGGGTGCGGGTAGAACCGCGCGAAGTGCCGCACGAGCTCGCCGACCGACGCCTCGGCCAGGTCGTTGTTCGTCTGCAGCACCACGCCGATGCGCGAGCGCCACGCCCGGTCGCCGCGCTGCGGGTCGACGCCGAGCACGCGGACGTCACCGTCGTCGCGGTGCCGGAACCCCGTGCAGATCTCGACGGTGGTGGTCTTCCCGGCGCCGTTGGGACCCAGCACGGCGACGATCTCGCCGAGGTCGACGCGCAGGTCGAGCCCGTCGACCGCCTGCTTGTCGCCGTACCGCTTGCGCAGCCCGATCACCTCGAGGGCCGCGCCCGGCACGGCTCTACTCCGCCTCGGCGAGCAGTTTCTGGATGCGGCCGACGCCCTCGACGAGGTCGTCGTCGGACAGCGCGTACGACAGGCGCAGGTACCCGCTGGGCCCGAACGCCTCCCCGGGCACGACCGCGACCTCGGCCTCGTCGAGGATCACGGCGGCCAGGTCCGCCGACGAGCCGATCGTGACACCGCGGACCGTGCGACCGATCAACCCCTCCACCGAGGGGTACGCGTAGAACGCGCCCTGCGGGGCGGGGATCTGCACACCGTCGATCGCCGCCAGCATGTCGACCATGGTGCGCCGGCGACGGTCGAACGCGGTGCGCATCTGCTCGACGGCGGCGAGGTCGCCGGAGAGGGCCGCGATCGCCGCACGCTGCGAGACGTTCGCGACGTTGGACGTCAGGTGGCTCTGCAGGTTGGTCGCCGCCTTGATGACGTCGGCCGGCCCGATCATCCAGCCCACGCGCCAGCCCGTCATGGCGTAGGTCTTCGCGACGCCGTTCAGGACGATGGTCGTGTCGGCGAGCTCGGGCACGACGCGGACGATCGGCGTGAACACCGCGTGGTCGTAGGTCAGGTGCTCGTAGATCTCGTCGGTGATGACCCAGATGCCGTGCTCGAGCGCCCAGCGTCCGATCTCCGCGGTCTGCTCGGGGGAGTAGACGGCCCCCGTGGGGTTGGACGGCGAGCAGAAGAGCAGCGCCTTCGTCCGGGGGGTCCGGGCGGCCTCGAGCTGCTCGACCGTGACCAGGTACCCCTGGTCGACACCCGCGAACACCTCGACGGGCCGTGCGCCCGTCAGTGCGATGGCCTCGGGGTAGGTGGTCCAGAACGGCGCGGGCAGCAGCACCTCGTCGCCCGGGTCCAGGACGGCGGCGAACGCCTGGTAGACCGCCTGCTTGCCGCCGTTCGTGACGAGGACCGAGCCGGGCGAGACCTCGTAGCCCGAGTCGCGCAGCGTCTTGGCGGCGACGGCCTCGCGGAGCGCAGGGAGCCCGGCAGCGGGGGTGTACCGGTGGTTGACCGGGTCCTTCGCGGCGGCGACGGCGGCGTCGACGATGTAGCCCGGCGTCGGGAAGTCGGGCTCGCCGGCACCGAACCCGATGACCGGGCGGCCGGCGGCCTTGAGGGCCTTGGCCTTGGCGTCGACGGCCAGCGTCGCGGACTCGGCGATCGCGGCCAGACGGGCGGACACGCGCGGACGGGAGGTGGGCTCGCTCACGGGCACCATAGTGGCAGACGTCACGTCCGGCCGACGTCCGAATTCCGGTCGGTGGACGGGGTGCGGACTGCTCCGGGAGACGCGGTTCGACCCATGGCCTCGCGTCGCGTACAGTGATCCGTCGGCGGTTGACGAACGCCATGATGGTCTGCGCCCTGCGAGGGGCCGTCGGACCGGTCGTGGCGGCGTGGACCTCGAAGGGTAGTGGCGCAATTGGTAGCGCAGCGGTCTCCAAAACCGCAGGTTGCAGGTTCGAGTCCTGTCTACCCTGCGCACGCGGTCCGTCCCGGGAACCCAGGTTCCCGGGCGGACGCGAGCAGGACCGCCGGACGGTCCGGCGCGAAGCGTCGGCCTGACCGCAGCGTCGACCCCCGCACGGGGGATCGACCACGACGAGACGTAGGGGCCAGACGTGAGCGAAACCGCAGCTTCCGCAGCGCCGGGTGCCGACGCGCCGCGGACGCCGTCGTCGAACTCGTCGAAGGGTGCGAGCAAGACCGCCAAGCGCGGCCTATTCGCCCGCATCGCGCTGTTCTTCCGCCAGGTCGTCTCCGAGCTCAAGAAGGTCGTCCGCCCGACGCGCTCGGAGCTGATCACCTACACGTCGGTCGTCCTCGTGTTCGTCGCGGTCGTCATGGCCTTCGTGACCGTGGTCGACCTCGCCATCGGCAAGCTGACCTTCTGGGTCTTCGGCGGCTGACCGCCCCACGGGCAGACGTCGTCCGTCGTCACACGCGGGGATCGCCCCGCACCACACGCTGAGAAAGCAGGTTCGTACGTGTCGCAGGAGTCGCAGGAGCCCACGCCGGCTGCCGCCGAGCTCGAGGACGCCCTGGCGTCGGTCGAGGCCGTCGAGGCGCCCGAGGGTGACGTCGCGCCCGAGCACGAGGACGACGAGACCGAGCAGGCCGAGGCCGACGAGGCTGAGCAGGCGGACGAGGACGAGCAGGCCGACGAGCCCGACGTCGACGAGGACCCCGTCGCGGCGTTCAAGGCGCAGCTCAAGAGCCAGTTCGGCGACTGGTACGTCATCCACTCGTACGCGGGCTACGAGAACCGCGTGAAGGCGAACCTCGAGAACCGCACGCAGAGCCTCAACATGGAGGACTTCATCTATCAGGTGGAGGTCCCCATGGAGGAGGTCGTGGAGATCAAGAACGCGCAGCGCAAGGTCGTGCGCCGCGTCCGGATCCCCGGCTACGTCCTGGTGCGCATGGACCTGACCGACGAGTCGTGGGGCGCCGTCCGTCACACGCCCGGCGTGACCGGCTTCGTCGGCCACACGCACCAGCCCGTCCCGCTCACGCTCGACGAGGTCTTCTCGATGCTGGCCCCGACGCTGGAGGTCAAGGCGCCCGCCGCCGCGACCGGTGGCGCCAAGGCGGCCCCCAAGATCCAGGTCGACTTCACGGTCGGCGAGTCGGTCACCGTCACGGACGGCCCGTTCGACACGCTCCCCGCGACGATCTCCGAGATCAACGCCGAGAACCAGAAGCTCAAGGTCCTCGTCTCCATCTTCGGCCGGGAGACCCCGGTCGAGCTCGCCTTCAGCCAGGTCGCCAAGATCTGACTGTCACGCCCCGGTCCCGGGGCGTCCTGCAACCGGGTCATCGCCCACGGCGTCGGTCCACGAAGAAGAAACGGAAGGCATCATGCCCCCGAAGAAGAAGGTCACCGGCCTGATCAAGCTCCAGATCAAGGCCGGCGCCGCCACCCCCGCGCCGCCGATCGGTCCGGCGCTGGGTCAGCACGGCGTCAACATCATGGAGTTCTGCAAGGCGTACAACGCGGCGACCGAGGCCCAGCGCGGCAACGTCATCCCCGTGGAGATCACGGTGTACGAGGACCGCTCGTTCACCTTCATCACCAAGACGCCGCCGGCCGCCGAGCTCATCAAGAAGGCCGCCGGTGTGGCCAAGGGCTCGCCGACCCCTCACACGGTCAAGGTCGCGACGCTGACCTCCGCCCAGGTGCGCGAGATCGCCTCGACCAAGCTCGAGGACCTCAACGCGAACGACCTGGACGCGGCCGAGAAGATCATCGCCGGGACCGCGCGTTCCATGGGCATCAAGGTCGAGGGCTGACCAGAGCGCAGCGGTCGGTGGGGGCGAAGCACCCGCCGACAGCGGAGCGGCGGTCAGACCGAGAAGAAAGAACAGTGGGCGTGGCGACGTCGACGACCAGCCGAGCCCACTGAGCAAGAAGTTCAAGTGGCAGGGCCAGTGCGGCCCGTGAAGACCACGACTGCTGACAAGGAGAACGAGCAGATGGCTAAGCACAGCAAGGCGTACCGCAACGCCGCCGAGAAGATCGAGGCGGGCAAGCTCTACAACCCGCTCGAGGCCGTTCGTCTGGCCCAGGCCACGTCGACGACCAAGTACGACGCGACCGTCGAGGTGGTCTTCCGCCTCGGTGTCGACCCGCGCAAGGCGGACCAGATGGTCCGTGGCACGGTCAACCTGCCTCACGGCACGGGCAAGACCGCCCGCGTCATCGTCTTCGCGACGGGTGAGCGTGCCGAGCAGGCCCGCGCGGCCGGCGCCGACGAGGTCGGTGGCGACGAGCTCATCGACAAGGTGGCCAAGGGCTACACGGACTTCGACTCCGCCGTCGCGACGCCCGACCTCATGGGCAAGGTCGGTCGACTGGGCAAGGTGCTGGGCCCGCGTGGCCTGATGCCGAACCCGAAGACAGGCACGGTGACGATGGACGTCGCGAAGGCTGTCGCCGACATCAAGGGCGGCAAGATCGAGTTCCGCGTGGACCGTCACGCGAACCTGCACTTCATCATCGGCAAGACGTCGTTCTCCGACGTCCAGCTGGTGGAGAACTACGCTGCCGCGCTCGACGAGGTCCTGCGTCTGAAGCCGTCGGCCTCGAAGGGTCGCTACATCGCCAAGGCGACGATCTCGACCACGAACGGCCCCGGCATCCTGTTCGACCAGAACAAGACCCGGAACCTGACGTCGGAGGACGACGCGGCCTGATCCAGGTCACGCTCGGCTGAACGTACGACGAAGGCCCGATCCCCCCTGCGGATCGGGCCTTCGTCGTACCTGCCTGCCGGCGTCGGTCCGTGGCGTGAGCCGCGGTCTGGTCCCCCCTGCGGATCAGACCCCGGGCGCCACGAGCGCGAGCGGGCGCCCCCACAGCCCGGCGAGCCAGGCGAGCTCCTCCTCGTCGGGCTCCTGCAGGACCGCGAGCTGAGCGGTCCACTCGACGGCGGTCGTCAGCGTGCGGGCGGCCGCCATCGCGCGGGACGGCAGCGCGTCACCGCCGTGGGCCCGGTAGCGCGCCACGAAGGTCGCGGCAGGATCGATGCCCCACACCGGGTCGAGCGCCGGATCGAGCGCGCACGCGAGCCAGTCGACGACAGTCGCGACGTCCCAGCGCGGGTCGCCGAGGACGCCGGTGCGCGCAGACCCGGTCGACGACAGCCGGGCCTCGACGCCGGCAGCCGAGCGCGTGACGTCGACGGCGTCGCCGGTCGGGTCACCGTGGGTCAGCTGGACCGCGGACCACGCCCGGCGGGTGTCGTCGAGCGCCCGCCGGATCGCCGGGTGAGCACGGACCGCCCACACGGGCCCCGCCTCACGGGGGAGCTCGTCGAGCCACGCCGGCAGGCCGTCGGCCAGCACCCACGGGAGCTCGCCGACGGGGGTCAGCATCGTGACGGCGCTGCGGTGCAGGCCGACGAGCGCCTGCGCCCAGCACCCGAGCAGGTCCACCAGGTCCGCCCGCAACCGTGCCGTGGCGCCGCACTCGTGCATGGCGTCGGTGAGGTCCTCGAGCTCGCGCACGAGCGGTCGAGCAGCCTGTTCCGCGACGCCGTCACCCGGCAGGAGCCGCAGGCTCCGCCGCAACGGGACGGGCACCAGCCCGGTGTCGTCGACTGACGTGGTCGGGATCGTCATCGTCCTCTCCTGTGGGCGGGGCGGGTGCTGGTCCGTGGTGACGGGCCGCGGGTGCGGACCGTCATCGTCCTCGTCGCGTCGCCGCGGCGATGAAGCCTGCCCAGAAGATCTCCCGGGCCCGGATCGCCGCGATCACGCGGGCCTGGGTGCGCGGCGAGGCGGACGCGAGCGAGGCTGTGAATGCGGTGCCGGCGGACTCGGTGAACGGTTCGGTGAAGGGTTCCGTGAACGGTTCGGTGAAGGGCTCGGTGAACGGTTCGGTGAACGGGTTGGTGCCGAGGGCCTCGGTGAACGGTTCGGTGAAGGGTTCGGTGAACGGTTCAGTGAACGGTTCAGTGAACGGGTTGGTGCCGAGGGCCTCGGTGAACGGTTCGGTGAAGGGTTCGGTGAACGGCTCCGTGAACGGTTCGGTGAAGGGCTCGGTGAACGGGTTGGTCCCGAGGGCCTCGGTGAACGGCTCGGTGAACGGTTCGGTGAAGGGTTCCGTGAAGGGCTCCGTGAAGGGTTCGGTGAACGGTTCCGTCGACGCGCCGTCGTGCGTGCGCGCGCTCCCCGTCGGTCGACCGCTCGTCGCGCCGTCGGCCGACGCGGCACCCGCGTCAGGGGACGACGTCCAGGTCGGGCGGAACGTCGGCCGGGCTGCGGCCGACCGGCCTCGCGCACCGGCGGGCGGCCGCGCGCCCCAGGCCGAGACACCCCGGTAGACGGACGAGATCGGGGGCAGCGACGCCGCCCACGGGCTGATCGCCTGCACCTTCCGGGCGCGCGCGGCACGCGCCTGGGCGGCCAGCAGCGCCCGCGCCGTGCGGACGTCGAGGACATCGATCCCCAGGGTGTCGAGCACGACCGCGATCGGGCTGGCCACCGAGAAGCTGCCGTCGTCCTCCCCGGCCCACAGCAACGCGACCACGCGCCCCTCCTCGTCGACCACCACGGACCCGGAGTCGCCCCCCGCCGAGAAAGCCTGGCCGCCGGCCTCGGGCTCGACGCGGACCTGGTCGCGCAGGGTGTGCCAGCCGATCCCCGGGCCGAAGTCCACCGACGTCGTGTAGTCCACGGACGTGACGACGCCCGTGCGCAGGCCCGTCGTGCGCCCGCTCTTGCGGACGGTCGTACCGGTGACGGCGGGCGCGGCACCCGTCACGGCACCGATGCCCACGATCCCGGGCAGCCACGGCGCCCCGGGAGCGATGGCCACGAGCGCGGCGTCGATCCGGTCGGTGAGCGTGCCGCGCACCAGCGCGCCGACGCGGTCGGAGCGCGGGTCGCCGTCGTCGGCGAGGGCCGGCTGGATCCAGGTGCTGCCGAGGTCCTCGAGCCCGTCGCCCGCCGCCACGTGCCAGTTGGTCAGCGCCATGAGGCGCCCCGTGTGACGCTCGACCACGAGTGCGCCGAGCGTCCCGTTGACGGTCCGGCGCTGCGCGATCCCGTCGACGGGGATCGTCACGGCGTCGGCGGGACCGAAGCTGAGGCCGCCGGCCAGCGGCCGCGTGCGCCGGCGCGTCGTCGGTCCTTCGTCGTCGACCTGCGGCGGGTCGGACTCCTGGACGGACAGGGGGCGCACGACCCGGGCGACGACGTCCGTCGGGATGCCGTCGAACGACGGCGGGATGACCTCGTCCGCCCCCAGGTCACCGTGGTCGCGCTTGGCGACCACGTGCACCACGATCGCCTGCTGACCGGTCGGACGGCCGTCGGACCACTTCTCGGCGATGTCGACACCGACCACACCGGGCCTGGCCAGCAGGGCGTCCTCCACGCGGCGCTTCGTCGGTCGGATCTGGTCGGCGGCGTCCGCCGGCGTGGCGCTCTCGTGCTCGCTCATCTCGCGGTCTCTCCTGGCGTCGGGCTCGAAAGGGGCGTGCCGCACGCGGTCTCCCGGGGGTGCGGCACCAGGTCAGGAGCGCTCACGACCGGCCCAGATACACCGCGGCGCAAGAAAGACGGCAGAGATCGTGGGCTGCGTGTATCTGGTGGCCGGGTGCGTGCTCCTTCCCGGTGTTCCTGGTCGAGGAGCGTCTGTCCACGCCGCCTGCCCGCGCTGCCGCCCGGGCACCGGCACCCGGACTGCGCGCCGTTCCTTGTCCGGGTCATCCGGGTCGCCCTAGTCTGAGCAGGGCGACCGCCCGACGAGGCCCGCTGTGAGGGGTTCCATGATGAGTGACGACCTGGTGGAGCCGGTGGACACCGCGCTCCGCGACCAGGGGGATGGGTTGGCCGACCAGGCCGCCCGAGCGGTGCTGGCCTACCGAGCCGGAGACCGCGGCCAGCTCGCTGCGCTCGTGCAGGTCATGACCCCGCTGCTCTGGCACACCGTGCGGGCGCAGGGTGCCGACCCAGAGCAGGCCGAGGACATCGTGCAGAACGTGTGGCTCACGCTGGTGCGGGACATCGAGCAGATCCGCGACCCCCGCGCCACGTTGCAGTGGATGCTCGTCACCGCGAAGCGCGCCGCCTGGCGCTCGGTCCGGCGCAGCCGCGACGAGCACGTGCGGCAGGCGGCCGACGAGAACGCGACCGAGTGGCTGACCGCGCCCGTCGAGGACCTGCCTGACTCGGTCGCGGTCCGCAGCGAGCGCGACCAGGCGCTGTGGAACCACGTGCGGGCGCTTCCGGACCGGTGCCGCAAGCTGCTCGGTCTCGTGGCCCTCGTCGAGCGCCCTGACTACACGGTCGTCTCCCAGGCGCTGGGGATGCCGGTCGGAAGCATCGGCCCCACGCGTGGCCGCTGCCTCGGCAAGCTGCGCGCCGCCCTCGACGCCGACCCCACCTGGAGCCTGTCATGAGCAACGACGACGCCACGGTCGCCCTCCTGGCGGCAGGAGTGCTGGACGAGTTGGACCGCGAGGTCTTCGAGAGCCTGGCCCGGATGGTCGAGGACACGGATCCCGTGCCGGCGGGTCTGGTCGACCGGATCGGCATGGCCCTGACGATCGAGGCGCTGCACGCGGACGTCGCCGAGCTCCGGCTGGACGGCGAGCTCGCGCTCGCGGTGCGCACCGACGAGACGAGCATCGAGGCCGGCACGATCACGTTCACGACCGACGTCCTGACCGTCATGATCTCGGTGCACGCCGAAGCCGGGCGGGTGCGTGTCGACGGCTGGGCCGCCCCGGCCGAGGCCATCGACGTCGAGCTGCACCAGGGCGCGGAGGTCGTCTCCACGATCTCCGACGACGACGGGCGGTTCTCGTTCGTCGACATCGAGCGCGGACCTGCCAGGCTGGTGCTGCGTCGTCTGTCCGAGCCCACCGTCCCCGTGGTGACGCCTCAGATCGAGCTGTAAAGGAACCCATGCCCGCGAAGCACGGACCGGCGGCAGCCGGGCCGTCGTCCCTCGACGCCGTCGTCGGGGCGGTTCGTCGTGCCGAGAGGGACAACGCGGAGGGGCGTCCGGAGAGTGCGCGTCGTCGCCTGGGTGTCGCGCTCGAGCAGCTCGACGGCATCGACCCCGCGGATCGTGCCGAGGCGGTGGTGCGGGTCCGTGCGCGGGCCCTGACCGAGCTGGCCAAGAGCGAGACGGAGACGGGCAGCCGGACGCGCGTGGCGGAGGAACGGCTCGACGCGATGCTGGCTGCGGGGGCGGCTGACGTCTGGCCCGGTCTGCGGCCGGCGGTCGACGGGATGCGCGGGCTGGCCGCGGTGCGAGCGGGGCGGCACGACGAGGCGTTGCGTCTGCTCACGGCGACGGTCGACGCCGCCGCGGTGGCCGATGCCGTCGACGTCTGCCGTGCCCTGCTCAACCGCGGCGTGCTGCAGCTCGAACGCCGGGAGATCACGCTCGCGCGCGCCGACCTCACGGAGTGCGCGCGTCGGGCGGGCGAGGGTGGCTTCGAGCTGCTGCGGTTCAAGGCCGAGCACAACCTCGGGTACGTGCACTTCTACGCCGGTCAGCTGCCTGAGGCGCTCGCGAGCATGGAGGCGGCGGCGCGCTCGCTGCCCGGACCGCCCCGCCCCACGGCGCTGCGGGACCGCAGCGACGTCCTGCTCGAGGCGGGTCTGGTCAGCGTCGCCGACGCGACGCTCGCCGAGGCGGCCGCGATGTTCGCGCGACGTCGTCTGACCCGCGACGTCGCGGAGTGCGAGCTGGGGCGCGCGGAGTGCGCGCTGCTGCGCGGCGACCTTCCCGCGGCACGGGCCTTCGCGGCGTCCGCGCGGCGGCGGTTCCGCCGGCGCGGCGACGAGGCGTGGGCCGTGCGCGCCGCCCTGCTGGGGCTGCAGGCCGACGCCGCCGACTTCGCCGCAGGTCCCGCCGGTACGCGGGCGGCCTGGACGGCCCTGGCACGGCGCGCGACCGAGCTCGAGCAGCTGTGCGCGCAGACCGGGCGGCGGGTGTGGCAGGACGCCGCCGCCTACGTCCGCATCGAGGCCGACATCGCGCGCGGTGCCATGCCCGATCCCGGCGGCCTGCTCGAGGACCTGGGCCCGGTGCGCACCGACGACCCGCTGCCCGTGCGCCTGCACGGCCGGCGCATCCGGGCGATGCTCGCGCTCGCGGCCGGCGAGCGGATCAGCGCCGGCGAGCACGTCCGGGCCGGTCAGCAGGACCTCGAGATGCACCGCGCCCGGTTCGGCTCGCTGGACCTGCGTACGGCGGGTGCGGTGCACGGGTCGGCGCTCGCCGACCTCGACATGCAGATCGCGCTGAGCACGGAGCGGGCGGGCGCGGTGCTGGAGGCGACCGAGCGGGTGCGGGCGGTGATCGGAGGGTCGCCGCGCGTGCGGCCGCCGTCCGACCCGGAGACCGCGACGCTGCTGTGGCAGCTGCGCCGGCTCGTCGACGAAGGCCGCGCCGCGCCGTCGCTGCCGGCCAGCGATCCGGTCCGCGTGCAGCACCTGCGTGAGGAGCGTCGCCTCAAGCACGAGATCCTCGCCCGGTCGTGGCACGAGCAGGGCAGCGCGAGGGCCGAGCGCTCGCCGCGGGCGCCTGCCGTGGTCGAGGCAGTCGGCGAGCGGGGTGACGTCGTGCTCCTCGACGTCGTCGAGCACCGGGGCGAGCTGGTCGCGGTCCTCGTCGACGGTCGGGTGGCGACGCTGCACGAGCTCGGTCCCGCGGCCCACGTGGCGGAGCAGGTGCGACGCGTGCACGCCGACCTCGAGGTCGTCGCGAACCCGCTGGTCCCGGCCGAGCTGCGCGCGGTCGCC
>Ga0160439_1000098_pt1 | contig 71572 bp, 65 predicted proteins | sample HID1975M_E0MG_FD_108201 | JGI IMG/M metagenome (GOLD analysis project Ga0160439, IMG submission 108201) | Enriched soil microbial communities from UW Madison campus, WI, USA - HID1975M_E0 MG | ecosystem: Environmental > Terrestrial > Soil > Unclassified | place: USA: Madison, Wisconsin...
CAATGGGGGGTTTGGGCACCTCGCCGGGCGGCGAAAGATGCAGATAGGAAAAGTCAGTCTTGCAACCCGGACGCCCTGTAGGCTCGGGGACGTGCAACTTCAACGGCCCATATTGGCTCATATATTGTCTCCACGCTTGATCGTGTCATGCGTTTTCTTCCTACCAAGACATTGCCAAAGGCGTGTGACCTCAAGCGCTGCCATCGTCGGCCCGCGCATAGGGATAAATATGCGTGGCCGTCGACGAGATTAGCACAGGGGACGGGGTCGTTGAGGCGGGCCAGCATTCATGCGGGCCCGCATCCCACTAGGGGTTTTCCAGCGTTTACCAGCGGTAGCTCAGGGTGGCATACAGCGTGCGCGGATCGCCGTAGCGGCACCCGGTCGCACCCGCGCAAGCCAGGTAGCCGCGGTTGAACAGATTGCGCGCATTCAACGTCAACGACAGGCCGGACATGGCCGGGTCCAGCGCGCCAAAGTCATAGGCGGCCAGGGCGTCGACCAGGAACTGGCCGGGCACGTTCGCGGGATAGCCAGGCAGGTTCGTCGAGCTGGCATAGCGCACGCCCGCGCCGAGGGTCAGGCCGGGCACGCCGGCGGCGGTCAGGTTGTAGTCGGCCCAGACGGAGGCGCTGTGCAGCGGCACCAGCGCAATGCGCTGGTCAACCAGCGAGGGGACTGTGCTGCGCGTGGTGCGAGCGTCGGTGTAGGCATAGCTGGCCGTCAGGTTCATGGCGCCCAGGCGCGCCTTGGCTTCCAGCTCCAGACCGCGCGACCGCGCCCGGCCGGTCTGCACGGAGTACGTCGCGTCGGCCGGATCGCTAGTCAGTGCATTGGTCTGGGTCAGGTCATAGACCGCCGCGCTGTACAGCATGTTGCCGCCCGGCGGTTCGTAGCGCAGGCCCAGTTCGTACTGCGTGCCTTTGGTCGGTTTGAACGCGTTGCCCGCGCGATCCACGCCGATGGTCGGCGCAAACGACTGGCTGGCGCTTAGGTAAGGCGCCAGGCCGTTGTCGGCCAGGTACACCAGGCCCACGCGGCCGGTCGTGGCGCTGTCGCGAAGACGCGTCGTGGCGCCGTTGGCGTAGTTCTTCTGGTCGGTGTCCGCCCAATCCTGGCGGCCGCCCAGCACCAGCACCCATTTGTCCTGGATCTTGATCTGGTCTTGCAGATACAGGCCCAGCGAATCGGAACGCGTATTGATGCCGTAGTCGGCGGCGGTGTTCAGCACCGGCACCGCGCCGTACACGGGGTGGTAGATGTCCGCCAACGCCGCGACCGTGCCGGAATGCCGATGCGAGTCATAGCCGCTGCGGTAGTAGTCCAGCCCCGCCAGCACGGTGTGCTGCAGGGGGCCGCCGTCCAGCTTCAGCTCCAACGAGGTATCGGTTGCGACGCCATACGAGTGTTCGCTGCGGCTGACCACGCCGCGCCGCAAGGTCTGGCCGTTGGCCTGCAAGCCGCCAAAACTCAGATAGTCCCACGTGCCGTCCGCCGTGAAGTACCGGGCGCTCTGGCGCAGCTTCACCCGGTCGTTGAACGCGTGCTCGAACGCGTAGCCGACGGTGTAGGTATCGGTGTCGTAGCGGTCGAAATCCGGTTCGCCGATGAAGAGGTCGCGGGGGATCTGGCCATTCAAGGTATTGGCGGCCGGCATGGGCGCGGCAAAGCGCGTGCGGATACGCTGATAGCTGGCCAACAGCGTCAGCGACGTGGCCGCCGAGGGCTGCCACGTCAAGGCTGGCGCCAGATAGGTCCGGTCGTCCGGCACATGGTCCACCCAATTGTCGGCGTTGCGGGCAAGGCCCGTCAGGCGGTACGTCCAGGCGCCGTCCTCGGACAGCGCGCCGGTGAAGTCGCCCGACACCTGCCGGCGGCCATAGCTGCCGGTATCCAGGTTCAGCTCGCGCAGCGCGTCGGCCGAGGGGCGTTTGCTGACGGTGTTGACCACACCGCCCGGACTCAGTTGCCCATACAGCACCGAAGACGCGCCGCGCAGCACTTCCACCCGTTCCAGCCCATACGGTTCCTGCCCGCCGTCGTAGACGCTGGACTGCAGTTTCAAGCCGTCGCGCAATTGCCCGGAGTTCCCCGCGGCCACATTGAAACCGCGCAGCATCAGGTCGTCCACCATGCGGCTGAAGGCAGGAGACTGCGCCGATACGCCAGGCGTGTAGCCCAGCGCGTCTGCCACCGACCCTGCCTTGACCGCGCGGATCTGATCGCTGGTGACGACCGACACGGATTGCGGCGTTTCGATCAGCGGCGTGTCCGTCTTGGTGCCCGACAGCGCGCGCTGCGCCACGTAGCCGTCCACATGCCCGGTGGGCGATTCGATGGAACCGGTTACGCGGACCGGCTCAAGCAGCGTGGCGCCTTGAGGGGCGCGGCGCGCACTCAGCGTGCCATTGGCGGTGACGGCCAGTTCCAGGCCGCTGCCGGCAAGCGCGCGCCGCGCCGCGTCTTCGGCCGTGAAATCGCCGGCGATGGCCGGCGCAGTGCGCCCCGCCACCAGGGCGGGATCGACGGACACCGCACGCCCGCTCTGGCGTGCGATGCGGGTCAGCGTATCGCCCAGGGCGCCTGCGGGCAGATCGAAGCGCAGCACGGCGCGGGCGGCGGCGGGACCACCCTGCTGGGTTTGGGCATGGACCGCGGGCACGGCCAAGGCGATGAACAGCGCGGCGGCCAAAGGCCGGAGCGGGCGACGATGAAACATGGATTCTCCTGCAACAGTTTGGTGTTTCAGGAGGGATGTCCAACGACGCGGACAAAAGTGATCATTTATTTTCAGTGCGGGGGTCGCGTACATCGATGCTGACGAACCACCCGCCCAGCGACGTGACGTCGATCGGCAAGGTCTGGCGCAGCGACTCCAGCGCGCGGCCGGTGTCGTCCAGCGGAAACGCCCCCAACACGCGCAGCCGCGCGGCGGCCGGCGTAATGCGGATGAGGCCGCGCCGATAGGGCCGCAGTGCTTGCACCACCGCGCCCAATGGCTCGTCATGCACGACCAGCATGCCGCTTTGCCAGGCGGCAGCGTCAGCCAGTACGGTTTCCGGCTGGCCCAGGCCTTGCGCATCGAACCGCAAGCCCTCGCCTGCCTGCAGCACGCGGCGCTGGCCGGCCGCACGCACTTCGACGCGATGTTCAACCACGCTGGCGACGCAAGCCTCGTCCCCGCGCGCCACGCTGAACACCGTGCCCAGCGCCTGCACCTCGCCTTCGGCGGTCGAGACGATGAACGGCCTCTCGGCGTCAGGCGCCACACGCGCATAAACCGCGCCCGCTTTCAGGCGCACGCGCCGAACGCCAGCGCTGAAATCCAGATCGACGGCCGAGCGCGCATTCAGCGTCAATTCGCTGCCGTCCGGCAAGGTATAGGTGTGACGTTCGGCCGTGCCCGTGCGCAGGTCGGCGGACAGCGTACGCAGCGGGGTCTGGCGGTCGACCAGCGCGGCCAGGCCGCCCGCCGCCAGCGCAACGCCCAGCGCGTTGCGCAGCATCCGCCGCCTGGCTGGCGGGGTCAGCAAGGCGCGGCCGGCCGCTTGGCGCTGCTCGCCCCCGCCCAGCGCCGCAAAGGAATCCTTGACGGCGGCATTGACCTGATCCCAGGCCGCGCCATGGCGGGGATCCGCCAGCCGCCACTGCTCGAACCGCGCACGGTCGGCCGCGGCCACGCTGCCCGACGACAACAGCACCATCCAATCCACGGCCGATTCCAGATCGGCCGGCAGCAACGGCGCGGTCATTCAGCCAAGCGCGCCGCCACGCATAGCGTGATGGCCTGCTTCATGTAGCGCCGCACCGTGATGACGGATACGCCGACACGCACGGCGATCTCGGCATAGCCGAGTCCGTCGAGCTGGCTGTACAGGAAAGTCTGGCGCGCCTTGAGCGGCAGGCGTTGTAACGCGCGGTCAATATGCATCAGGGTCTCGACCACCAGCGCGCGGCTTTCTTCGCTGGGCGCGGTGGCGGGCGGCAACGCGCCCAGGCTGTCGAGATACGCGCGCTCCAGTTCACGGCGGCGCCAGAAGGTGAACAGCGTACGCTGCGCCAATGTGGTCAGAAACGCGCGAGGTTCGCGGATGGTGTCGGCCTGTCGGCCGGCCAGGACACGCACGAACGTATCGTGCGCCAGATCGGCCGCATCATGGCGGCACCCCAGCCGGCGACGCAGCCACTCCTGCAACCAGGAGTGATGCGCTTCATACAGCTCGGCAGCGGAATGCTCCGTGGGCTGTGCGGATGAGGACATGGAAAGGCGCCGGGCTAATTAACAATAAGAATTATTGTCATTTATTGCCTGGCGCGCAAGCGCCCTGTTTCGGGCGCCCCAACATGCTTGGCTTGCGGTCAGACCGGACCGGTCCACTCCGTGACGAACTCGCGGTAGTCGGGGCGATTGGCCGGCGGTACCGCGCAAGCGGGCGTGCCGATCGCCAGATAGCCCAGGAAACGGTAGTCCAACGAGTCCAGGCCCAGCGCGTTCTGCACGTCTTCGACGTAGGTGCCGACGCCCGTGCTCCAGAACGCGCCGTAGCCCAGCATGTGCACGGCGTTCAAGATGTTCATGACCGAGCAGCCCGTGGCCAGCAGTTGCTCGTGTTCGGGGATCTTGGTGTTGTCGTGCGCGATCTTCTGCGCCACGGCGACGAACAGCGGCACGCCAGCCATCCATTCGCGCACCGATTTTTCCTTTTCAGGCGTCATTCGCGGGTCGCCGCTGCGCTTGACCGCTTCCAGCGCGACATCAGCCAGCTTGCCGATGGCCTCGCCCTGGATGACGACAAAACGCCACGGACGCAGCGCGCCGTGATCGGGAGCCGACATGGCGGCTTGCAGGATTTGTTCGAGTTCGTCGGGCTTGGGCGCCGGACCCCGCAAAAACTTCACGGAACGGCGCGTGGTCAGGGCGTGCAACGGAGTGGCGGTAGTGGTTACGGTCATTGATTCAGGCGCAAATGGGAAAGAAACAGATTCTCATATTAAGCGATGAGGGCGGCTGGAGCGGGTATCCCCCACCCCGCAGCAAGGGCATCAGCCCAGGTGCGTATGCCGCTCCTGGCGCTCTTCGACCTGCATTTCGGACAAGCCGTGCAGGATGCCGCAGTCTTCCGCGTCAGGCCGTGCCGACAGGCAGCGCTGGCGCAATTCGGTCAGTTGCGTCTTCAACTGCGACAGTTCGGCGATACGTTCATCCACATGGGAAATGTGTTCGTCGAACAGCTCATTAATAGGGCCACATCCCGTTTGATGATTGTCGGCCAGGGACAGAATGGCGCGGATCTCGTCCTGCGTCATGTCCAGCGCCCGGCAGTTGCGGATCAGGCGCAGCCTTTCCAGATGGGGCTGCCCATAACTGCGGTAGTTGTTCAGGCCGCGCTCCGGCGCGGGTAGCAGCCCTTCTTTTTCGTAGTACCTGACGGTTTCGACCGTGGTACCGGCCGCCGTGGCCAATTCGCCAATACGCATCGCGCCTCCCTGGATCGCATCCGAGTGAATTAAGGGGTTGACCCTATAGTAACTCCAAGGTGTGGAATACGGCCATCTGCTTACACAAGGCGAAGAAGATGTCCCTCCCACCAGTCAAATCCCTACAACCCCTGCCCGCCAAGCAAGAAGACGCCTGCTGCGCAGGCAGCGGACACGCGCGGGGCAAGGCGGGGCACGATCACGCGGCGCACGGCGCCGACCACGATCATTCCGGTCACGATCATTCCGGTCACGATCACGCCGACCACAAGCACGAGCACGCTCATGACCACAAGCATGAACATGCCCAGGATCACGGCCATCGCCATGCGCAACCGGAAGCCGCCTGCTGCGGCCACGCCCACAGCATGGAGAACCTCTCGCTGTCGAGCGACGGCGGCGCCACGCTTGCCGCCGGCCCCGGCCAGTTCCTGGCCCGCCTGCGCATCGGGCAGATGGACTGCCCCACCGAAGAAACACTGATCCGCAAGAAGCTCGACGGCCTGGACGGCGTGCATGCGATGGACTTCAACCTGATGCAGCGCGTGCTGACGGTCGTCCATGCCGAGGGCGCGCTGGACCGCATCATGGCTGCCATCAAGTCGCTGGACATGACGCCGGAACCGCTGGCCGACGGAGCGCCCCGCACCCCTGCCCCCGCCGCCAAGCCCGTGAACTGGTGGCTGATCGGCGGTTCGGGCGTGCTGGCCGCCCTGTCCGAGTTTTCGCATTTCGCCGACTGGCCGCTGGGCATCACGGCGGCATTTGCCGTGGCTGCCATTCTGGCTTGCGGGGTCACCACCTATCGCAAGGGCTGGATCGCCGTGCGCAACGGCAACCTCAACATCAATGCCTTGATGAGCATCGCCGTGACCGGCGCCGTGCTGATCGGCCAGTGGCCCGAAGCCGCCATGGTGATGTTCCTGTTCAACGTGGCCGAACTGATCGAAGCCCGGTCGCTGGACCGCGCGCGCAACGCCATCCGCGGCCTGCTGGACCTGGCGCCGGAAACGGCGACAGTACGCCAGGCCGACGGCCGCTGGCTTGAAGTGCCTGCCGCGCAGCTGCAGGTGGGCGACGTGGTGCGCGTGCGTCCGGGCGAACGTATCGCTGCCGATGGCATCATCGTCAGCGGCAGCTCGGCCGTGGACCAGTCGCCCATCACCGGCGAAAGCCTGCCCGTGGAAAAGGGACAGGACGATCCCGTCTTCGCCGCCACCGTGAACGCGTCCGGCTCGTTCGAATACCGCGTAACCGCGGCCGCCGGCAACACGACACTGGCCCGCATCATCCATGCGGTCGAGCAGGCCCAGGGCGCGCGCGCCCCCACCCAGCGCTTCATCGACCGCTTCTCGCGCATCTACACGCCCGCCGTGGTGGGCGTAGCGCTGCTGGTCGCCGTAGTGCCTCCCCTGCTGTGGGGCCAACCGTGGTTCGATGCGATCTATCGCGCCCTGGCGCTGCTGATCATCGCCTGCCCCTGCGCACTGGTGATCTCCACGCCGGTCAGCATCGTCAGCGGCCTGACCGCGGCATCGCGGCGCGGCATCCTGGTCAAGGGCGGCGTCTATCTGGAAGAAGGTCGCAACCTGAAGTGGCTGGCGCTGGACAAGACCGGCACCCTGACGCACGGCAAACCGGTGCAGACCGATCTGCAGGATTGGGACGTGTCCGACCAGACCCGTCAGCCTGCGGCCCTGATCGCCGCCAGCCTGGCCGCTCGTTCCGACCACCCCGTCTCGTTGGCGGTGGCCAATGCGGCACGCGATGAAGGCAAGATCTTGCTGGACGTCGAGGCTTTCACGGCCCTGCCCGGGCGCGGCGTCAGCGCGCAGATCGACGGCGTGACCTATCAATTGGGCAACCGCCGCCTGATGCGCGAACTGGGCGTGTCCAGCCCCAAGCTGGAAGCGCGCCTGGATGAACTGGAACGCCAAGGCAAAAGCGCGATCGCGCTGACCGATGGCCTTCGCGTGATGGCGTTGGCCGCCGTGGCCGACACCGTGAAGCCGACCAGCGCGGCCGCCATTGCCGACCTGCATGCGCTGGGCGTGCGGACCCTGATGCTGACGGGCGACAACACCCCCACCGCGCAGGCCATCGCCAAGCAAGTGGGCATCGACGAAGCCCGTGGCGATCAACTGCCCGAAGACAAGCTGGCCGCCATCGAAAGCAAGCTGGCGCCCAGCGGGCGGGTGGGCATGGTGGGCGACGGCATCAACGACGCCCCCGCGCTGGCCCGCGCTGATATCGGCTTTGCCATGGGTGCGGCCGGCACGGGCACCGCCATCGAAACGGCCGACGTGGCCCTGATGGACGACGACCTGCGCAAGATCGGCACCTTCCTGCGCTTGTCGCGCGCCACGCATCGCGTGCTGATCCAGAACATCACGCTGGCGCTCGGCATCAAGGTGGTGTTCCTGACGCTTGCCATGACCGGCCAGGCGACGCTATGGATGGCGGTCTTCGCCGATGTGGGCGCCAGCCTGCTGGTGGTCGCCAATGGCCTGCGCCTGCTGCGCGCCGCGGCGTAAGCCGAAGCGCGAGAGGACGGGAAGCAATAAGACAGGTCGGAATAAGACGAAAGACGGACGGACGGGCCTCAGCCCGTCTGTTCTTCCTGAGGCCAGTCGCGCAGCACGGGCGCATCCGGCGCGCCGGGGCCGACATCACGCAGGTGCTCGTGCTGCAGCAGCGCCATGCGATAGGCGTCGCGATAAGCGCCGTTGGAGAAGAACTCTTCCTTCAACAGGCCTTCGATCTGGAAGCCGCAGCGTTCGTACACGTGCACGGCCGCGATGTTGTCCTTGTCCACCACCAGGTAGACCTTGTGCAGGTTCAGCACGCGGAACGCGTAGCCCACCGCGATGCGGGTCGCCGCTTTGGCGTAGCCCCGGCCCTGATAGCTGGGCGCGATGATGATCTGGAATTCAGCGCGGCGGTGGATGTAGTCGATTTCCACCAGTTCCACCAGGCCGGCCGGTTGGCCGGTGTCGTGCTCGATGATGAAACGCCGCTCGTTCTGGTCGTGCAAGTGGCGGTCATAGAGGGCAACCAGTTCGTCATAGGCCTCGTAGGGCTCTTCGAACCAATAACGCATGATGACGTCGTTATTGTTGATCTTGTGCACGAAGTGCAGGTCGCCGCGCTCCAGGGGGCGTATTTTGATATCGGATATTACCGACATAGAAACCTCCGAAAGTGCCGCCATTGTAGTCGAATCTGCCTCAAGACGCCCTTTTCATGGGTATTTTGGTATTTTATCGGCCGTTTATGCGGCTCTCAGCCCATAATTGTCTTGAAAGCATTGCCATTGCTTGATCTGAAAATAAATAATCATTGAAAAAGTAACGCCATGCGACGCGCCGAACCCGGCACGGAACGCGGGAATCGTCTGTCCACGCGGTCACGACCCTGGCCGTTTTTTTCGGTGCTTGCCTGCCTCTCTCATGCCACACTGCCGGGTGTTGCGCGCTATCACAATGAACAAGAGGAAAAGACATGCATATCCTGGTGGCAGGCTTTCAGCACGAGACCAATACCTTTGCGCCCTCCAAGGCGGGCTACGACAATTTCGTCCGGGGTGAAGGCTTTCCCGCCATGGTGCGTGGCGAAGACGTGCTGGCGCTGCGCGCAGTCAATATTCCCGCGGGCGGCTTCATCAACGCCATCGAGTCGCAGGGCCACACCGTGCATCCCGTGATCTGGGCCGGGGCCAGCCCGTCCGCCCACGTCACCCGCGACGCCTACGAGCGCATCGCCGGCGAAATCGTGGATGCCGCGCGCAAGGGCCCTTACGATGCCGTCTACCTGGACCTGCACGGCGCCATGGTCACCGAACACCTGGATGACGGCGAAGGCGAGTTGCTGGCCCGCGTGCGCGGGATCGTGGGGCCGGACGTGCCGGTCATCGCCAGCCTGGACCTGCACGCCAACGTCACGGCGCAGATGCTGCACGAGGCCGACGGGCTGGCGGCCTTCCGCACGTACCCGCATGTGGACATGGCCGACACCGGCGAACACGCCGCGCGCTTGCTACTGGCCCGTATCGCGGCCGGCAGCCAATGGGCTCGCAGCGAACGCCGCCTGCCCTTCCTGATTCCCATCAACGGCATGTGCACGATGCTGCAGCCGTCGCAGGGCGTGTACGAGGTGCTGGCGCAACTGGAACAGACGCCGGGCGTCGCCTCGATCTCGTTCGCGCCCGGCTTTCCGGCGGCGGACTTTCCGGAATGCGGCCCGGTGGTCTGGGCTTACGGCACGGATGCCGCGGCGGTGGAACAGGTCACCGAAGCGCTGTACCAGCGCGTGATGGAACTCGAACCGCAATGGTCGCCCGACTTCCTGGAACCGGCCGACGCGGTACGACGCGCGCAGGCCTTGACGGCGGGCGCATCGCGCCCCGTCGTCATTGCCGACACCCAGGATAATCCCGGCGCAGGCGGCGACGCCAACACGACGGGCATGCTGCGCGCGCTCGTCGAAGCGGATGCGCAGAACGCGGCGCTTGGCCTCTTCTATGATCCGGCAGCCGTGCAAGCGGCGACGACCGCTGGCGTCGGCAAGACGGTGTCGCTACGCCTGGGCGGCCAATCGGGCGTCGCGGGCGACACGGCATTCGAAGGCGAATTCGTGGTGGAAACGCTATCGCCCGGCAAGCTGCGCTTTGACGGGCCGATGATGCATGGGATGGATGTGGACCTGGGAGCGGTCGCGGGCTTGCGGATCGGCGGCGTGCGTGTCGTGGTCAGCGCCAGCAAGGCGCAGATGCTGGACCGCAACCTGTTCCGCGTGGGCGGCGTGCAGCCCGAAGACATGGCGATCCTGGTAGTGAAGAGTTCGGTGCATTTCCGGGCCGACTTCCAACCCATCGCGCACGAGGTGCTGGTGGCCAAGGCGCCGGGCCCGATGCAGGCCGACCCGGCGGACTTGCCCTGGACCCGCTTGCAGCCGGGCATCCGCGTCCGGCCGCTGGGGCAGCCCTTCGCCCGCCGGTAGCCAGCCTGTAGCCAGCCGATAAACGGCGCCTGGCCCGGCAGGCTTACTTGAGCTTGCCCTGAGGGCTGACGAAATCTTCCAGCGTCAGCCCTTTCTCTTTCAGGATGGCCTCCAGCAGCGGTTGCAGCTTGCCCAGGCTTTCCTGCACCGTCTCGCGTACGGTATCCACCACCACCTGGGTGCTGCGTTCGATTTCGATATTGACGAAGTCGCCCACCTGCTTGTCTTCGAAGACCGTCATGCGGCGGGTTTCGGGAATCAGCCAGACCTCGAACCAGCCTTCGGCGCGGTTCACTTCCGACACGGTCAGGCTGGCGCCGTTGATGGCGATATAGCCCTTGGCGAACACGTACTTGCGGAAGTCTTCAGGGATGCTGAAACGCATCAGGCGATTGGTGTCGGACGACTTCACCATGACCACTTCGGACGTGAAGTCCACATGGCCGGACAAGGGGTGGCCGCCGATCTCGGCCCCGTCGCGGGCGGCGCGTTCGACGTTGGCGCGATCGCCTTCGACGTAGCTGCCCAGCGTGGTGATGGCCAGGCTTTGCAGCATGACATCGAAGGTCGCCTGGTTATCTGACAGCAGTTCCGTGACGGTCAGGCAAACGCCGTCCGTCGAGACGCTGGCGCCAATGGCCAGGTCAACGCAGAAACCAGGGGGGAAATCCAGCGTGAAGGTGCGCAGGCCTTCGCGATCCGCGATCTTCGCGATCTTCGCGGTGCCTTGAACAATACCGGTGAACATACGGATCCTGAATACGGGGCGGCAGGCCCCTGAAGCAAAACATCAACGTTAACCGATATTTTGCCAGGAGCCGCCCCGCAAGGCCGGGTGGCGGACGCCACCCGCCTCACGATCAATGACGGATCGCGATGGTCTTCAGCGTGGTGAAGCCGTACAGTGCTTCGAAGCCCTTTTCACGGCCATAGCCGGATTGGCGCGAACCGCCGAACGGCAGCTCCACGCCGCCGCCGGCGCCGTAGTTGTTGACGAACACCTGGCCGGCGCGCAGCTTGCGGGCCAGGCGCATCTGGCGCGCGCCATCGCGGGTCCACACGCCCGCCACCAAACCGTACAGCGTGCCGTTGGCGATCTCCAGTGCTTCTTCCTCGGTGTCGAACACCATCGCGGCCAGCACCGGGCCGAACACTTCTTCCTGCGCGAGGCGGCTGTCGGGCGGCACGTCGCGGAACAGCACGGGCGGCTGGTAGTAGCCGGACTCCGGCGTGCCGTCCTTCAGCTTGCCGCGCGCGGCAACCTTCAAGCCTTCGCTTTCGGCCTCGGCCAGGAACCCCCGCACGCGGTCATGCTGGCGAGCGCTGATCAGCGGGCCCACGTCCAGGTCTTGCGCGGCCGGGCCGGTGACGGTGGCCGAGAAGGCCTCCGACAGACGCTTGATCACGGTCTCATACACGCCACGCTGAATCAGCACGCGGCTGCCGGCCGAGCAGGTCTGGCCGGCGTTCTGGATGATGGCGGCCAGCAGCACCGGCATGGCGGCATCCAGGTCGGCGTCGTCGAACACGACCTGCGGCGACTTGCCGCCCAGTTCCAGCGTGACCGGCACATGGTTTTCCGCGGCGGCGTGCGCCACCATCTTGCCCGTCTGCGGCGAACCGGTGAACGAGATGTGGTCGATGCCCGGATGCGCGGTCAACGCAGCGCCGGCTTCATGGCCGTAGCCGGTGACGATGTTCAACGCGCCGGCGGGCAGGCCCACTTCGGCGGCGATCTCGGCCAGCTTCAACAGCGACAGGCACGCGTCTTCGGCGGGCTTGACCACGCAGGCGTTGCCCGCGGCCAGCGCCGCGCCGACGCTGCGGCCGAAGATCTGCAGGGGGTAGTTCCAGGGCACGATGTGGCCCGTCACGCCATGCGCTTCGCGTACGGTCAGCACGGTGAAGCCCGGGGTGTAGGGAATGGTCTCGCCATGCAGCTTGTCGACCGCGCCGGCATAGAACTCGAAATAGCGTGCAACTGCCGCGGCGTCCGCGCGGGCCTGCTTGATGGGCTTGCCCGTATCGGCCGATTCCAGCTGCGCCAATTCTTCCTGCCGGTCCAGCAGCGCAAACGCGATGCGCATCAGCAACCGGCTGCGCGCGGCGGGCGCCATCTGGCCCCACTCGCCTTCAAACGCCTGGCGGGCGGCCTGCACGGCGCGGTCGATATCCGCCTCGCCCGACCGGGCGATCGCCTCGAAGGCCTTGCCATCGGACGGGTTCAGGACGGGAATGGTTTCACCGGCGGCAGCAGCCACCCATTCATTGGCGATAAAGTTCTTCTGAGTCACGATGTGCGGAGTAAAGTAGCGGCCGGACGGCCGGTTGCGGAAAAGGCGCCGACGCGCGTGCAGCGTCTTGGGCAAGAATCCATGAGGTTTCAAGCAAGGTACGAGAGGCTGCCGCAACTTGTCAATTGAATTGACAGCTTTTGTCCCAAGCTTCAGGACATTTTCCTGACGCCTCGGGTAATCCCTAATATTTCAGGGATTTAGACTGGAATCCCACCCCGCCGCGGCTTGTCATCACGAATGACAAACCCGGCATATTCATCAGGAGCGCGCCGATGAGCGACGTGCGTGACCCGCAGCTGGAATCGTTGTTGGAAGCCGCCGCCCGCCCCCGTCCCGAACTGGACGTGCTGGCCGAAGTGGCCTCTGGCCTGGGCTATGTGCGCGCCGAGCGCTTTGCCGAACGCGTCTATGAAAGCCTGTTCTACGCCATCGCCACCGGCAAGATCGCGCCCGGCAACAAGCTGCCCACCGAACTGGAACTGGCGGCGCTGTTCGAGGTGTCTCGCCCTGTGGTCCGGCAAGCACTCGACCGATTGCGCGAAGACCAGTTGGTCGACTCCATCCGCGGATCAGGCACCTATGTGCGCGCCAAGCCCGACCTGATGGGCGGCATGCCCGCCGTGGACCCTGCGCGCCGCGTCGGCCACATTCTGGAAGGCCTGGAGCTGCGCATGGTGATCGAGCCCGAATGCGCCTACCTGGCCGCCCTGCGCCGCGCCACCGACGACCTGCGCGAGATGGACCGCATGCTGACGGGCTACGAAGAGGCCGACGCCTCAGGCGCCATCGCCCACCACCACGACTACGGCTTTCACCGTGCCATCGCGGCGGCCACCAGCAACCAGCGCTTCGTCCAGGTCCTGAAATCGCTGGAGTACGACGTCAGCCACGCCGTGAACGTCATGCGCCATCTGGTCCACAGCGAACCCTGGAAGCGCACGCGCGCCGCAATCGACGAACACCGACACATCTACCGCCTGATCCGGGACCAGGACGCCGACGGCGCCCGCAACGTCATGCGCGCGCATATCGAAAAGGCCAAGAGCCGGATGCTCAACAGCGGCTCGGAGCATTGACCCGCTTGCGCGGCGGGTTTGCGCCCATCAATTCCGCGTCCACCCGGCCTTGGGGTCGCGCTTGTCGTGCAAGTAGTCCCATTCGGTATCGCAAACCCCGCAGACAAAAGCTTCGTGGTTCGCCTTGCGGGTGACGGCCGCCAGGCTGCGCACAGCCCCAAGGCTGATCAGCCCGGCATGGCCGGCCGCCCCGCGCGTTTGCTGCTCGATGCCCTCGCATTCACTGCAAATCGCCATTTTCTCCACCTTTCATTATTCTTTCAGTAGAAATACTACAAAATGATACCGGCGATAATGTTCAGCAATTCTCACTAGATTGCTGCGTCGGTGTTTGCCGCGCGGGCCCCGCAAACGGAGCGCGACGCCCCGCTACACCCAGGGTCACGCAAGGTATCATTCGTCGTTCGCCCGGATGGCCCGCCACGGCCAGTCGCGCATGCTGCATCCAAGCCAGCGGCGTCTTTCCGGAACTTGCTGGCGCAAGCGCCGCAGCACTCGTCAACGACCGATAAGAACCATGAAATTAGCCACCTGGAACGTGAACTCCCTGAACGTGCGCCTACAGCAAGTGCTGGATTGGCTGGCCGCCAATCCGGTCGACGTGCTGTGCATCCAGGAACTGAAGCTCACTGACGACAAGTTCCCCGAGGCCGCCTTCAAGGAAGCCGGCTACCACGCGGTCTGGGCTGGCCAGAAAACGTACAACGGCGTCGCCATCATTTCGCGCGTGCCTGGCACCTCCATGGTGCGCAATATCCCCGGCTACGAAGACCCCCAGCAACGCGTCCTGGCCCTGACCTTTCCCAGCCCCGAAGGCGACGTGCGCGTCGTGTGCGCCTACTGCCCCAACGGCCAGTCGCTGGATTCGGACAAGTACGTCTACAAGCTGGCGTGGTACGAGGCCATGCACAACTGGTTGGCCGAAGAGATCAAGCAGTACCCGCGACTGGCCGTGCTGGGTGACTACAACATCGCCCCCGCCGACGAAGACGTGCACAACCCCGAGAAATGGGAAGGCCAGGTCCTTGTGTCCGAGCCGGAACGCGCCGCGTTGCGTGCTTTGCTCGACCTGGGCCTGACGGATTCCTTCCGGCTGTTCGAACAGCCGGAAAAGTCGTTTTCGTGGTGGGATTACCGCCAGTTTGCCTTCCGCCGCAACGCCGGCCTGCGGATTGACCACGTCCTCTTGTCGGCCCCGCTGGTCAAGCGCTGCGTCGCCTGCGTGATCGACAAGGAACCCCGCCGCAACGAGCAGCCGTCGGACCACGCACCGGTGATCGCCACCCTGGAATTCGTCTGAAAATTTTTGTCTGGCGGCGTGTTGCGCGCCGCCAGATTGTTCCTGTATAGTTTTGGTCTTGCTTCATGGGGCGGTAGCTCAGCTGGGAGAGCGTCGCGTTCGCAATGCGAAGGTCGGGAGTTCGATCCTCCTCCGCTCCACCAAATTCCAGACAAAAGAGCCTTGGACACGTTTGTGTTCCAAGGCTTTTTTGTATTTGCGCCGCAACGCCTGCGCCCAAAAACCCTGCACCCAAAGACCCTACACCGGGTCCTGATCCAGCCGGCGCACGGCCGCGCTCAGCGTCGCGAAATCGAATTCCTGGCGGCCGCGCCGCAACAAGCGCATCAGCACGGTCGTTGCGACCGGAACGAACGCCGCCAACAAGAAGGATTCCAACAGGAACGTCGGCTTGTCACCGGGCGCGGGAAAGAAGAACAGGCCCGCCACCAGGCCAGAGACCGTCGCGGTGGTCGCGGTCAGGCCGTCATGCTTGCGGCTGAACAAGCCGTAGAACACCGGGAAGGCGGCAGCCGAGCAAAGCAGGTCGGCCAACAGGAACAGGTACAGCACGCTGTAGCCCTGGGACGCCACGATCATGACGGGGATGGCCAGCAGCAGCACCGCCCAGCGGGCCAGCCGCTTCATGTCCATGCCGTTGGCGTTGGGCATCAGGCGGCGCATGTCCACCGCGACGATGCTGGACACCGCGCTGATCGCCGTGTCGGCCGTGCTCATCACCAGCGACAGGCCCAGCGGAATCAGCGCGATGACAAACCACGCGGGCGCATGCGGCATGATCACGCTGAACAGCGCGATCGAACTGTCGCCCGCCGGGGCCAGCCCCACGAAGGCCAGGCCGAACAAGCCCATCAGGAAGATGAACGGGGCGGCCAGGATCCCGCCCAAGAGGAAGCCGTTGCGCATCGCGCGCGCGTCTTTCGCGGCATAGATGCGCTGCCAGTTGCCCTGGTGAAAGATGCCCGTCAGCAGGATCGCCACGAAAAACGTCAGCCCGGCCTTCACGCCGCCCGGATCCGTCACGTCCAGCAATTGGGGCGCCTTGGCCTGCAACGCTTCGATCGTCGGCAACGCGCCGCCCGCCGCCTGCCAGCCGACCACGCACAGGATCACGAGCAAGGGCACGATGACCATCATCTGCACCTGGTCCGTGAAGATCGACGAACGCAACCCGCCGTACGTGGTGTACAGCAAGGTCGTGCCCATCACGATGGCCGCAGTCGCCCAAAGCGGCACCGGCGCCAGCATGGTGACGAGTTTGGCGATCGCGGTCACTTCGGCCGACAAGGCGATGAAGAGATAGAACAGCATGATGAAGAGCGCCAGCCCGTACATGGGCCGGCCATAGCGGGCCATCAGGAATTCAGTCAGCGTGTGCCCGTGCGGGATCAGTTCGCGCATGCGCCGCCCCAGCGGAATCATGACCAGGCGCGGCGACATGGAACCCAGCGCATAGCCGATCACCGCGGCCAGGCCACCCCAAGTCGCGGCCTGTGCCGGCGAGAACAGGATCCAGGCGCCCAAGGTGGATGCCATCAGCGTCAGGATGGTGCCGAAGGCGCCCTGGCTGTTGCGGGCCACGATGTAGTCTTCCAGCGTGCCGCGCTTGCGCCGCGTGTAGAGCACGCTGGCCAGCGCGAAACCGCCTGAAAACAGCAGCAGCCACATCAAGGCGGTGGATTGTGTCAACATGGTGGTACAGCCCTCCCGCGGCCGGCCGGCAGCCGGGCGCGCGACAAAGCGGCCCGACTGGATGCTGGGGCCGCAAGATGGATGAAAAGCTAGGGAGGGCACACGAGTCGTGCGATGTCCTTCCCTTCGCCGGCATTACCCGGATCAGGTTCAAAGGGTTACCGCGATGACGCGGAGTCTCAGCCCGAAACAGGGCTCCCCCAGGAATTGCCGCAAGATTAGGAGAGCGGCGAGGCAATGTCAACGCATGGTTTCATGCTAAGTTCGCCCGCTTGCGGCACTCGTTTGCGTGCCTGCCGATGGAAACGACGAGCCCGATCATGTCACCTGCACACTCCGCCCCCGCCCTGAACGAACAACTGGTCATTGTCACGGGCGGCGCCCGCGGCCTGGGCGCGCACATCACGCGCGCCTTCCTGCGCGAAGGCGCCCGCGTGGTCATCAATTACCTGAACAGCGCCGACGCCGCGCAGGCACTGGCCGCCACCGAGCCGGGCCGCGCACTAGCCATCCAGGCCGACGTGCGCGACGCGCAAGCGGTGCAAGCGATGGTCGCTCAGGCGCAAAGCCACTTCGGCATGCCGGTCACGACCGTCGTCAACAACGCCCTGCCCGCCTTCCAATTCAATGGCGACGCCCGCCCGCATGCCGACACGCTGACCTGGGACAACCTGAACCAGCAGATCGAAGGCAGCGTGCGCGGTGCGCTGAACACCACGCAGGCAGCATTGCCCGGGATGCGCGGCGCCGGCGTCGGCCGCATCATCAACATCGGCACCAACCTGGTCCAGAACCCCGTCGTGCCCTACCACGACTACACTGCCGCCAAGGCCGCCCTGCTGTCGTTCACGCGCACATTGTCGCAGGACCTCGGCCCCGACGGCATCACCGTCAACATGGTGTCGGGCGGTTTGCTGCGCACGACCGACGCGTCGGCCGCCACGCCCGAAGCGGTGTTCGACCTGATCGCCGCCAGCACGCCGCTGCGCGCCGTCACCACGCCCGAGCAATTCGCCGATGCCGTGCTGTTCTTCGCCAGCCCCTGGTCGCGCAGCGTGACCGGCCAGAACCTGGTCGTGGACGGCGGGCTCGTCAAGAATTGACCGCCATGATGCACCTGAACCTGTTCATCTTCGGCTGCGGCCATCACCGCGCAGCGTGGCGCCACCCGGATTCAGCGGCCGAACGCCTGGGCGACATCAGCTATTACGAAGCCCTGGCCCGCACCGCCGAGCGCGGCAAGCTGGACGCCATCTTCTTCGCCGACGGACAATCGATGGATAACATCGGCGATGGACCGCGCTGGTATCTGGAACCGCTGACCACCATGGCGGCCATTGCGCGGGCCACGACCCGCATCGGCCTGATCAGCACCGTCTCCAGCACCTTCTTCACGCCCTTCCACGCCGCCCGCATGGTCGCGTCGCTGGACCACATTTCAGGCGGTCGCATGGGCTGGAACGTGGTGACCTCCATGTTCGACGCCGAGGCACGCAACCATGGCTACGAAGCCATGCCTGGACACGACTGGCGTTATGCCCGCGCCGAAGAATTCGTGGATGTCGCGCTCCGGCTGTTCGACTCGTGGGAAGACGAGGCGCTGGCGATCGACCGCGAGGGGGTGTACGGCGTGCCTGAACGCGTTCATCCGATTCACCATCACGGCGATCATTTCCTGGTCGACGGCCCGCTGACCGTCCCGCGCCCGCCGCAGGGCCACCCCGTGCTGTTCCAGGCCGGCGCCTCCGACCAGGGCCGCGATCTGGCCGCCCGGCGCGCCGAAGCCATTTACGCCGTGGCGTACGACCTGCCCGCGGCGCAGTCCTATTACCGCGACATCAAGCAGCGCGTGCGCGCAGCAGGCCGCGACGCCTTTGTCCCGATCATGCCGGGCCTGGTCACCTATGTCGGCGCCACCGAAGCCGAAGCCCGCGCCAAGCAACGCGAACTTGACGTGCTGCTGCCCAGCGATGCGTCGCTGCGCCAATTAGGGACCTTCGTGCTGCAGGACTGCTCCGGGTGGGAACTGGACGCGCCGGTCCCCGCGCTTCCCCCCTTGTCCGATTTCAAGGGACCGAAAGGCCGCTACGCGACCATTCTGCGGATCATCGAGACCGAACAGCCCACCGTGCGCCAGCTGCTGGGCCGGCTAGCCGCCGGCGGCGGACATTGCACCATGGTCGGCACGCCCGAGCAGATCGCGGATCAGATGGAAACCTGGTTCAGAAACGAAGGAGCAGACGGCTTCAACTTGATGCCCCCTGCCTTGCCGGGCGGCATCGACGACTTTGTCGACCACGTCATTCCCGTCCTGCAAAAGCGCGGGCTGTTTCGCACCGACTATGAACACAGCACGCTGCGCGGCCATCTAGGGTTACAAAGACCGGCACGCTGACCGCCCGACAACCACTGCAAACCGGGGGCAAAACCTGGCCCCGCAACTGCGCATCTGCCGACCGGCGTGATGCGCTTTTTCATGGCCGGACGAATACGAACGATCGCATACAGATGCGATGCCGTCTCAATCGCAACGAAATGATAGACACACTTTATCAATTTGTACGCAACAGCCTGACAATTTTTTCTTGAATAATATCAATGCCTAGTCGTAGGATTCCGAATTCGGAATGGGCAGTTTCGTGGCAACTGTTGTTCTTAAGCCATAAACACTCAGTTTTTAGATGTGAGCCAAGTAACTAATTTTTTTCAAGTCAGCCGAGCGTCAGAGAGAGCGCGCTCAAATCTGACCCTTATTTGTATATTCCGAACCATTATGTAGTGTTCAGTTTCATGTTTTCCGGCGGCGTTGCCTATTGTTGAGGCCTGGGCTGCTTTCACGGCGCTGAAAGCAGGCAATACAAGCTTAGAACCGGATGTGGATATGAAACTAACAAAAACTTTGCTCGTAGGCGCGATTCTGGCTGGCATGGCCGGCGCAGCACAGGCTGAGACGTCTGTCACCCTGTACGGTATCGTCGACCTGGGTCTGACCTACCAACGCGGCAAGGTGGGCACCACCGATTCGAATCGTGGCGTGTATGGCGGGGATTACCAATCCCGGATCGGCATGAACGACGGCATCCAGAACGGATCCCGCTTCGGCCTGCGCGGCACCGAAGACCTGGGCGACGGCCTGTCGGCGGTCTTCACGTTGGAAAGCGGCTTCACGGCCAATAACGGCAACCGTTCGCAAGGCGACCGCCTGTTCGGCCGCCAAGCCACCGTCGGCCTGAGCAGCGACCAATGGGGTCTGCTGGAACTGGGCCGTCAGACCAACATCGCCTCCAAGTACTTCGGCGACATCGACCCGTTCTCGCTGGACTATCTGAACGCGAACATGGGTATGGCCTTCAGCGCGGCCAACACGGTTCGCTATGACAACATGGTCATGTACCAGACCCCGGTCTGGAGCGGCTTCCAAGGCGGCGTGGGCTACTCGTTCTCGACGGATGACGTCGAAGGCCCGACCGGCTTCAAGACCAAGGAAAACAACCGCGCCATCACGGCTGGCGTGCGCTACGACAACGGCCCCCTGAAGCTGGCCCTGTCGTACGACGTGCAATACCGCAAGCCGAACCAGCCGCAACCGCAGCAGTTCATCATCGGTGGCGCGTACGACTTCGAAGTGGTCAAGCTGTCGCTGGCCTATGGCCGTTCGGAAGACGGCGTGTTCGCCGGCCAGGATTTCTCGCTGATGGGCGGCCGCCAGCAAGCCGGTGGCCCCGCCATGGGCCAAGGCTTCAGCAACGGCCGCTTCACGTGGGACGGCCTGCGCATCAACTCGTACATGGTCGGCGTGAGCGCGCCGATCGGCGGCGCAAGCAACGTCTTCGCGTCGTGGCAGCGTGCTGATCCGAACAAGAACCTGTACGCCATGGACATCTACAGCCTGGGTTACACGTACGACCTGTCCAAGCGGACCAACCTGTACGCCCTGGCGTCCTACGCCGATGGCGCCGCTTTCATCGACGGCAACAAGATGAGCACGGTTGGCGTCGGTATCCGCCATCGCTTCTAAGCAGGCGACGGGCCGCCCTAACTGAGCAGAGTCGGGGCGCCCTTTCTGACTTCAGGCCATCCCAAACGGGATGGCCTTTTTTTCGTCTTTGCGGGTAGTGGCCGCCAGGGAATAAGCTGCCAGAGCTATCCCGCCAGGGCGGCGGGTTCGGCGTGTTTGGCGGGGCGGGGCTGCGTCTGCGGGGCGCCCGTGGCAGGACGCGCGCGAGCGGCAGCTTGACGAGTGGCGATCCAGTCGTAAAGGACAACGCCGGGGTGGCGTAACAGGGTCGCACCGATGGCGACCGCGACAATCAGGGCAATGCTCAGGGCCAACCACAACATCTTGGCGCCCTCCTTCAAAACAGCCCGGTTTCGATACCAGACCCAAAACCCACGTGAGAATGCGCACGCGTGAAGCGCTTAAGAATGTAATGTACTCTACATTACAAGCCCAAAGTCGAGTAAATTCGTCTGACATCACGCTTCGGAAACAGGGAGAAACAGGTGATCTGCGATTCGACCGATTCGACCTCACGCGCATTGACCAGCAAGGGCGAAGCCCGGCGGCTGCGGCTGCTTGAAGTCGCCAGCCAGTCCCTGCTGGAACACGGTTATGCGCAGACGTCCATCCAACGCATCGTGCAGCAAGCCGGTGGGTCCGCCGCGACCGCCTATCAGCTATTCGGCAACAAAGAAGGCATGCTGGCCGCGGTGTTGCAGTACGAGTTGGACAATTTGCGGACCGCGGTGTTCCTGGCGACCCCCTGCGGTCAAGCCGTTGGCTCGGCCCTGCATGACTTGGCCGTGCGCCTGCTGGCCTACGCCGTCCAACCCAGGTCGGCCGCCCTGCATCGCCTGCTGGTGTCGGAATGCCACCGGATGCCGCAACTGGCCGCGGCTTTGCAGGAGGCGGTGGACCGCCAAGTCCATACGCCGCTGGAACAGTGCCTGCGGCACGCCTGCGAACGGGGCGAACTCAAGATCGACGATCCGCGCCAGGCCGCGCTGACCCTGGGCAACCTGATCAATGGCATTGCGTTCCATGCCCGGCTGGTCGGCGGTTATGCCGAGGGCCCGCACGCCGACCACCTGGCCACCTGTCATTACGGCGTCGACACTCTGCTGCGCGCCTATCAGGCGTAGTTGCCATGGGCGCTATGGCGTGGCGCCCGGTGGGGCATCATGCCGGCGGATCTGACGGGAAAACGCCACGGCGTCGCCGCCCGGGGCGGCAAGCGGGCCCACTGCGGCCCGCTGGCGCAACACCTCCAAGGGAACGCCGGCATCCAGGCCGCCCTGCTCATACAGGTATTCGGGCAGATAGCCCGACAACAGGATGCGGAAGTCCAGCGGCAAGCCCGGTACGATGGCGCGCACCATTTGATAGACCAGCGTCGTGCAGTTGGCCGTGACCGTGTGATAGAAGCGGGGCGTATCGACCAGCGCGTTGGCGGTGGTGACGTACGACAGGAACAGCTCGCGCATGGCGGGCACGGGCATGCGCACCGGATACAGGTAGACGCTTTCGCCGCGTGGACCTGCGCGGACATACAGGATGTCGCGCTCTTCGGCGGCCACCACGCTTAGTTCAAACTGCTTGAAAAATCCGCCGATCTCCGAGAATTGCTCGCCGCGCTCTTTGCGGATCTCGACCGAGAACACCACGTGACGGCCATCCGCGAAACCGAACGACACCAGCGTATGGGCGATCGCGGGGCCTGCCCAGTACGACAGCGCCATGTCGACCGACACCAGTTGGTCCAGATCGTATTGGCGGGTTTCCCAGCGTACGGTGTAGTCGTTGTCAGAGCGCCAATCGAAATTGCGCACGTTCGCAAGCGTGACGATCGGCCCATGGACCGTGCCCCGCAGCATCTTCGCCACATCGTCCGCCCAGATGCGGTCGTTGGATGGTGCAAGCGTCTGCCACCATCCGCACAGGGCGACCAAGCCGGCCACGTAGGCCCATGCGGCGCGCCGGCGCCACGGGCCCGCGCGCCACAGGGCAACCAGCGCCCCGATGCACAGCACCGCCCAAAGCAGGATGGCCGCCGCCTTGCCCCATCGTCCGCCGGGCGCCTGATAAACCAGCGCCAAGACGCCCCACACGGCGGATGCCGCCACCAGCAGGCTGCCAACGACGCGCCCGGCGATGGAGGCGCCACGTCGCAGCCAACCGCTGTGGGCCGACTGGCTAGCCGCCTGCATGCTGGCTCACGATTTCCAGAACGCCGTTGATCACGAATTGGACTCCCATGCAGACCAGCAGGAAGCCCATGACGCGCGAGATCGCTTCGACGCCGCTTTGGCCGATCACGGCCACGATGCGGCCTGCCGAACGCAGGCACACCCAGAAGAAGACACCGAGCAACGCGAACACGATGATGGGCGTCACCGCGATCACCCACGGCGCGTAGTCGGGCGTGATAGCGGTATCCACCGACGCAGCGCCGCTGATGATCATGGCGATGGTGCCCGGCCCCGCCGTGCCGGGTAGCGCCAGCGGCACGAACGCGATATTCGGTGTTTGCCGCTGCTGCGCGTCGGCCGCCGCCTCGGATTCCAGCGTGCGCGACTCAGCAGGCGGAAACAGCATGCTGAACCCGATACTGACCACGATCAGGCCGCCCGCGATGCGCAGCCCCGGGATCGAGATGCCGAAGGTGTGCATGATCCACGCGCCCGCGTAATAGGTCACCAGCATGATCCCCACGACATAGAAGGCGGCTTGGGTGACCTGACGCTCGCGTTCCTTGTAGGGGATCTGCTGGCCAAGGGACAACAGCAGCGTCATGGAAGTCAGCGGATTGGCCAGCGGCAGCATCAGCGCCAGACCAAGGCTGATCAGCTTGCCCAGTTGGATCAGGTCATCAATCATGGAACTCACAACAAAATTTGGCGTGCGCCGCAATGGGCGGCTTGCCTGGTTCAACGGTTCAATCGTGTAATGCACTCTACCTTACACACTTCTCGCCGAACTTTGACGCTGATCCCCAAACCCCTGCTTGGCGTTCTACTCGCGCTGGCGCCGCTTGCCCAGCCCGCGCTTGCCGCCGGCATGAATTGCGCGCAAGCCAAGACCCCCACCGAACTGGCCATCTGCGCCGACGCGGACCTGCTGCGCCAAGACAGCGAGCTGTCGGCGGCATACGGCAAACTGGGGGCCGCCCGCCCGGACGGACGCGAGGCTTTGCGCCAGGACCAGCGCGACTGGCTCCGCGCGCGCAACCGCTGCGGCGCCCAGGCCAGCTGCATCCGCGACCAATATCTGTTGCGCCTGAGCGCATTGCAGGACATGTTGCGCAGCGCCACCGCCTACGTGCCGGACGAGACAGATAGATTGGCGCTGGAAGACCTGCGCCAAGCCGTGGAAGACGCCAGCCGGACGAACGCCGAATTTCCCGTGGAAGACACGTTGACGGCGTTATCCGTCAAGACCGGCGCGACGACCTTCGCCAATGTGCGCAAAAACGACGATGACGACCAAGCGCAATTCCCCACCAAGCGGCCCGAGGGGGTCACGCCAGACGAATGGCAGGCCTTGCAGGCCTCCGGTATCGACGCCGGCGGCGAGAACGGCGTCGCGTCTTATACCTTGATGGATCTGGATGGCGATGGCCAGCGCGACCTGGTAGTGGATTCGTACACGGGCGGCACGGGCCTGTTCTCGGACATCAGCGCGCTGCGCCGCAATGGGGGGCGCTATACCGAGGCTGTCGGCGCGCATGGCGACGCCGCGTCCGGCCTGTACACGCTGAACGGCCGCGGCTCGAACCAGGCGGGCGAGTGGATCCGCCTGCGCGGCCGCGTCTACGCGGCGTACCGCAACAGCACCTATGGCGTGGATCACATCCACCTGCTGCGCCCCTTCCACGCGGTGGGCGAGGTGCCCACGCTGACCGTGCAATACCGCTATCAACTGCAGGTGCCGAAGGAACAGAAGCGTTCCGACAAAGCCCAGGTTGTGGTGCTGGATGACGCCATGCATGCCGGCCTGACGCAGGCATTGGCCCGGATCGACCCCGAATCCGCGCGTGGAGAAGGCTCGACCAGCCAGCCCGGCGCGCCGGCCCGGCCGCTGTGCCCCATTCCCGCGGGCGTGAAAGAGGACGAGCGCGACCGCTACTACCAATACGGCCCGGGACACTATTCCTACGAGACCGTGGCCGATGTCGCGGTGCACGTCGGCGCGCGCTGCTATGTTGGACGGCTGATCGATTGGTTCGGCAGCTACGACGCGAAATCCGGCCTGTCGGCCATGATGTGGGTGCGTTCTTCCGAAGCGGACGGCGCCGAAGAGGAATTCTCCGTGCAGGGCAAGCGCCGCGCCATCCGTTTCGGGACCTCGGTCGGACCGATCTAGAACGACGGCGCTTGCCAACGGCTGGCGGCCAGCGCCAGCAGGGCCTCGTCGGCGCCCGCCGCGGCCACCAGTTGCAAGCCCACCGGCATGCCGTTCACCCAGCCCGCAGGCAGGCTGATGGCAGGCAGGCCCAGCACGTTCCAGGGGTTGGTCAAGCCCAGCAAGGTCTCGCGCACGCCGGCGCTGCCGGGGCCCGCCACGCTGCGTTGCTGCAAGGCGGGCGCGGTGATGGCGACGGCGGGCAACGCCAGCACATCCACCTGCTGGAACAGCCGCGCGAATTCGGCTTGCAGGCGTGCCCTTTCCTTCAGGGCCCGCACATACTCCCATCCCTGCACCGGGCGCGAGGCCCGCAGGCGCTCCAGCACTTCCGGATCGAACTTGCCGGGTTCGGATTCGACGCGCTCTGCGTGCACCTCATAGGCTTCCGCGCGTTGAATGGCGCCCAGCGCGCTTTGCAAGGCACGCGCGTGCGTCGTGACCTCGGGCGCCGCTTGCACGGCACCGCCCGCAAAGCGTTCCGCTGCCGCCCGCACGCAGGCGGTGACGGCCGCGTCATCAATGGCAAAGGGAACGTTGGCCACCCATCCCATCCGCAGGCTGCCTGTGGCGGCGATGGCGGGAGCGATTGCGCCGCCGCTCAAGGCCTGCATGAAAACCTGCGCGTCTTCCACGCAGTTGGCCAGCACGCCCGGGTCTTCCAGCGTGGGCGCCAACGGGAACACGCCCGCATCCGAAACGCGACCATGCGTGGGCTTGAAGCCCACCAGGCCGCATAGTGCGGAGGGGACACGCACGGAACCGCCCGTATCCGTGCCCAACGCCACCGGCACCATGCCGGCGGCCACTGCGGCGGCACTCCCGGCGCTGGAACCGCCCGTCATCTGAGTGGTGCGCCACGGGTTGCGCGCCGCGCCTTGCACGCTGCGGTCGCCGGTCGGACCGTAGGCGAATTCATGCGTCAGCGTCTTGCCGACGACGATGGCGCCGGCTTCGCGCAGTAGCGCCACGCAGCGCGCGTCCGCCTGCGGCCGGTGGCCGAGGAAATGGGCGGCGCCCATCGTCGTGGGCATGTCGGCCGTATCGACGTTGTCTTTGATGGCGACGGGAATGCCGTGCAACGGCCCCCTCACCTTGCCGCTTGCCCGTTCGGCGTCGCGTTCGCGGGCGATGGCCAGCGCGGCGGCGATGTCGACGTGGACGAAGGCGTTGAGCTGCGGGTTCAGCCGTTCAATGGCGGCGCCCGCGTGGCGCACCAGATCCTCGGCGGTCAGGCTGCCGCTGGCCATCGCCTGCTGCAAGTCGGCAATGCGGCGCCCCCGGAAGAATCCGGGTTCGACGGCAAGTTGCGGGGAAGTCGGGTTGGATTGGGTCATTGGGAAGCTCCGGAAGGCTGGGCCGGACTGGCGGGCATGCGCGGGCCCACGCCCGGGCGCACCTGAAGCATAGCGACCATGCCGACGGCTGTCGCCACCGATGCGGCGATGAACATCACCGAGTAGCCATGGCGCGCCGTCAGGTAGCCCGTCAGGGTCGGCGCCAGGATGGAGGCGATGTTGGCGAAGAAGTGCATCAGGCCGCTGAAGGTGCCCACGCGGTTGGAGGGCGCGGTGTCGATCACGACGGCCCAGTAGACGGAGTTGGGCAAGGCGTTCAGCGCATTGGCAAGGGTCATCAGCGCAATGACGGCAAACACCGATTGCGCTTGCGAGACCAGCAGGAAGCACAGGGTAGTGGCCAGCAGGCAGGCGGCGGCGAACCAGCTGCGGGCGATCTTCAGGCTACCCGTGCGCTTGAAGAGCAGGTCCGAAATGCGGCCGCCCAGCAGCACGGTGATGCAGGCGCCGGTCCAGGGAATCATGCCCATGTACCAGAGGGACGACAGGCTGTAGCCGAAGTTGTCCTGCAGGTACTTGGGTGTCCAGGTCAACAGCAGGAAGTTCACGTACATGAAGGCGAAATAGCCCAGCGTGTTCAGCATCAACGTCTTGCTGCGGAAGAAACTCCACCACGGCAGCACGGGTGCATCGGCGCCTTGGGCGCCAGTGGCCGATTGGGCGCGCGAGGATTGGATTTCGGCCAGTTCCTGCGGGGACACGCGCGGGTTCGTTTCGGGGCGATCGGTGAAGATGCGCATGAAGAACACCAGCACCAGCAACCCCGCGCCGCCCAGGATGAAGAACATGGCGCGCCAGCTGTCGGTCAGCGTCAGCAGGCCCACGGCCACCGGCGCCGTCAACAAGGCGCCCAGCGGCGTGCTGAGCAGGCCGAACCCGACCACAAAGCCGCGTTCCCGCGTGGTCGCCCAGTTGGCGATGGTCTTGTTGATGATGGAGTACGCCGGCCCTTCGGCCGCGCCGAACAGGATGCGGATGGTGGCGAAGCCCGCCAGCGCCGAGCCGCCCAGGAACGCCAGGCCGAAATCCCCCGCCCAGGCGGTGGCGATTTCGAACACGGACCAGGCGACACCGGCCACGATCCAGACTTTGCGCGGGCCGTAGCGGTCGGCCAGCATGCCGCCGAACAGCGCACCGACCATGTAGCCGTAGCCAAAGTAGCCCAGCACCGAGCCCCAGGCCCCGCGATCCAGCCCGTACTCGCCGGTGATGTGCGCGGCTGCGTAGGACATGGCGCCGCGGTCGATGTAGTTGATCAGCGCCAGCAGCACGACCATGGTGAAGATCCGGTACCGGAACCGGGAATTCTGGCTTTCAGTTGTCATTGCGATTCGATCCAGTCGTTTTACCCAAACGTTTGGGTTGCGCAATGCTAAGGGGTCCAAACGCAAAAATCGATTCAGTGAAAACCCTAGGTTGCCGGGATATGCCCTGCTGCGCTATTTCCGCGTGTATCCTCCAGCCCCATGAATAGATCGCGCCCTGTCACGCTGCAAAGCCTGGCGCGGCAGCTCGGTTTGAACGTTTCCACCGTGTCGCGCGTCCTGAACGGATCCGCAGACGATGCGCGCGGCGCCGCGGCGCCGGACACGGTGAAACGCATCCGGGCGCTGGCCGCCGAGTTGCACTACCAAACCAATCCCCACGCGGCCAGCCTGAAGACGCGGCGCAGCCGCACGATCGGCGTGCTGGTGCCGCGCTTGTCGGACATGGTGCTGGCCACCATTTACGAAGGCATCGACGAGGCCGCGGCCGAACACGGCTACCTGACTTTCGTGTCCAACACGCAGGACGAACCGGACAAGCAGCGCAAACTGATCGACATGGCGCTGGCGCGCCGCGTGGACGGCCTGATCCTGGGTGACGCGCACAGCGCGCCCGCGAACGCGACGCCCAATCCGCTCCTGGCCGACTTGGCGCGGCGCGACGTGCCCTTCGTGCTGGTCAGCCGCCATGCCGACCACCATTGCGCGGTCACCTGCGACGACCTGGAAGGCGGCCGGCTGGCCGCCAAGCACCTGTTGGACATGGGCCACCGCCGCATCGCCGTGATGGTGGGCGAACCCTTCGCCAGCACCGGCCGCGACCGCTCCGAGGGTTTCTTCGGCTACTGCGCGCAGCACGGCGTGGAGGTGCCTGCGCACTGGCGCATTGAAAGCCCGTTCGACACGGACGCCGGCCGCGATATCGGCGCCAGGTTGCTGTCGCCCGCCGACCGCCCCACCGCCATCTTCGCCGTCAACGACTTCCTGGCCGTGGGCGTCATGGGCGCTGCCCGCGACCAGGGCCTGGAAGCCGGCCGCGACGTCGCCATCGTGGGCTACAACGACACGCCGCTTGCGGGGGCCCTGCCCATCGGCCTGACCACGATCCATTCGCCCATGCACCAGATGGGCCGGCTGGGCCTGGAACTGCTGCTGCAGAAATTGGCGGGCGGCCAGCCGGACAGTCTGCGGCTGGCGCCCGAACTGGTCGTGCGCGACAGCAGCAACCGCAAGATCGCGGGCTGAGCCGCGCGTCGAAGCCTAGCCGGGCTTGACGGCGTAGGTCGCCAGAAAGGTCGGCACGTAGCGGTCGATCAGGAAACGGGGATTGGGCTGGTGGTCTTCGTGAAAGCCCGCAAGCAGGAATCCCGCTTCCAACTGCCCCCCGATCTGGTCGGCCAGGCTGTGCCCGAACACCACCGCCTCGCCGCGCGCCAGCTTGGCCGCCAACACCGCGGCATCCAGGTCGCGGGTGTCGGCATAGGGCAAGGCATAGGCCGGCCGGATCACACCCTGCTTCGCGTAGGCCGGGTCGCGGTCCCCCACGAACACGATCGGGTTGTAGAAGCTGGACAAGAGACGTCCGCCGCGGCGCAAGACGCGGTGACACTCGCGCCACACGGGGCGCACGTCCGGCACGTACAGGTTCGAGATCGGGTGGAACACCACGTCGAATGACGCGTCGTCAAACGCGGACAAGTCGCGCATGTCGCCCTGCACCGCGTCCAGCGCAAGTCCGTCGCGCGCGGCGACGCGGCGGTCCTGGTCCAATTGCTTTTCCGACGCGTCGAACACGGTGACCTGCGCGCCGGCCGCAGCCAGCACCGGCGCCTGCTGGCCGCCCGCCGAAGCCAGGCACAGGATGCGCAGGCCTTGGGGTTGATCGAGCCAACCTTGGGGCAACGGCCCCGGCGTCAGGCGCACCGACCACTTGCCCGCGCGCGCGGCGGCAATGGTCTCGGCCGTGACGGGGCGCGACCACTCGCAGTCTTGGGCGGCAAGCTGGTCCCAGGCGGCCTGGTTGTGGGCAAGAAAATCGAAGGAAGAAGAGGCAGTCATGAAGGATCCTGTAAAGCAACTGGCGCGACGCCGCACGGGGCGGCAGGCACGCCTGAGAATGACGGCCGGCTCCGTGGAGCAGGCCTGAGGCGACCGCGGCCCGCAGCGCAAAGGCCGGGCACGGCAGTCTGATTCTTGTCGGCTTTAGAGGATCACTTCGATGCGCTCCTTGAAGATGCGGGGATTCTACCGAAATGCCGAACCGGCTTCACGCGCCCGCGCCGGCTGCTGCCGCCACCACCACAGCGCGCCCGCGGGCAGCAGCATGCATGCGGCCGCCAGCCACAGGTTCGCCCGCAAGCCCAGCGCGTCCACGCTGGGTACGCCCAGCAAGGAGCCGGCAGCGATACCCAGGTTGAACATCGCCACGAACAGCGCCGTGGCCGCTTCGACGGCGCCCGGGGCCGCTCGCATCATCCAGGCCTGAAGCGATACCGACACGCCGCCGTACGCCAGCCCCCACGCCACCAGCAAGACACCGCTGGCAAATCGCAGATGCCCCAGTGCGGCCAGCAACGCCAGCGTCAGCAGCAAGGCAAGCGTGATCGTCAGCAGGACGCGGCCCGGCTGGCGCGCAGCGGCCTCCCCCGCCACGAAATTGCCCGCCACCCCGGCCGCGCCATAGGCGAACAACAGCGGGCCGATCCACGGCTGGCCAAAGCCCGCATGCGACTGCAGCAACGGCCGCACGAAGGTGTAGGCCATGAAATGCCCCGCCACCAGGAACAGGGTGATCGCGAGGCCGAGGCGCACCGCCGGATTGGCCAGTTGCGCAGCCAGTTGGCGTGCGGACAAGCTGCGCGGCGCAGGCAGCGGCGGCAAGGCCAGCGCGACCAGCAACAGCACGGCCGCGCACCCTGCCGCCATCGCGCCGAACGCGGCACGCCAACCCGCCAGGTCGCCAATGAATGCGCCTAGCGGCACGCCCAGCACCGAGGCCACGGCCACGCCGCCGAAGATGATGGCGGTTGCCGTTCCTACCGACTGGGGCGGGACGATCCTGCCCGCCAGGCCACCGGCGATGGCCCAGATGCCGCCGATGCAGATTCCCACCAGCATCCGCGCCCCCAGGAGCCAGGGCATGGACGGCGCCAGCGCGCTGGCCAGATTGGCGGCGGTCAGCATCGCCAGCAGACCGCAAAGCAGCCAGCGGCGGTCAGCGCCTTTGGCGCCGACAACGACCAGAGGTGCAAACAGCGCCGCCAGGATAGCGGGTACGAAAAGCATCAGCCCGCCCTCGCCCACCGACACGTGCAAGTCGCCGGTGATGGGCACCAGCAGGCCCACCGGCAGCATTTCGGTGGTGACGACGCTGAACGTGGCAAAGCCTACGGCAAGGACGCCTAGCCAAGCGCGCCGGGAGGTCTGGATGAGTGGGTCGGAACGGGAGTCAGAAGATGAAGGTGTGCTGCGGGACATAGGATGACGCTATCCGGAAAAGGCCCGTTGCCAGGCCGACCCCTACGCAGTCTACTGTTTCCATTCTGCTGATAAAGTAGGCGCATAGCGATACACAAGGGACAATTCGTGGACAATAAAGCCGCCCCTTCCAGTCGTCTGGATCACATCGGCGATCTGCTGGCGTTCGTGCGCGTGGCCGATGCGCAGAGCTTCACGGCAGCCGCCGAAAAGTTGGGCCTGTCGCGGTCGGCCATCGGCAAATGCATCGCGCGGCTTGAGCAAAACCTGGGCGCCCGGCTGATGCACCGAAGCACGCGCAGCGTCAGCCTGAGCGACGACGGCCGGATCTTCTACGACCATGCGCAGCGCATCCTGTCCGAAGTGGACAACGCCACCGATGCCATGGCCAGCCGCAAGCAGGCCCCGCGCGGCCGCCTGCGCATCGATCTGCCAGTGTCGCTGGGCAGGCTGCACCTGATGCCGCTGCTGCGCGACTACCTGCGACGCTGGCCCGACGTGGAGGCGGACGTCAGCTTTTCCGACGACTACACCGATCTGGTGCGCGACGGCATCGACGTGGCGATCCGCATCGGCGGCGACGTGGACAGCCGGCTGGTAAGGCGGGTGCTGGCACCGCACCGGCTGATCACCTGCGCCGCGCCGGGCTACCTGGCACGCCATGGCGTACCGGCCACGCCGGATGCATTGAGCCAGCATCAGACGCTGGCCTTCACGCACGCGGGGCAGTTGGTGCCATGGCGCTTTGCCGTCCAGGGGGAGGAACGCCACGTGCCCGTCGCCGGCCGCCTGCGGCTGGGTCATACCGAAGCCTTGCGCGACGCCGCGCTGGCAGGCGACGGGATCGCGCAACTGGGCGCGTTCCTGGTGGCCGACGACTTGCGCGCGGGCCGGCTTATGCCCGTGCTGGAAACCGTGGCCCCGACGGGCTCCCCGGTGTGCGCGGTGTATCCGCACCGGCGGCATCTGTCGCCCAAGGTGCGCATGCTGATCGATGAGATCGCCGGCGTCTGGAACACGGCCCCGCCATGGGGGCCCTATGCGCAGCCGTCACGTCCATAGTTCTTTGCATCAGCCAGCCTGATCATCAATATCCATTAAACTGATGCAATTACCGCGACGGGCCATGCTGCCTAGCATACAAGCGCCCATCGCCTGCGGCAGCACCCCGCAGCGCCGTCTTTGTTACCCGGAGTTTTCCCTTGAGCGACATCTATCATTTCAGCCGCGGCACCGCCCCGCTGCTGATCTCCATTCCCCATTTGGGCAGCCAGATCCCCGACACGCAGCGCGCGCAGATGACGCCGCTGGGCCTGGAGTCCGGCGATACCGACTGGCACCTGGACACGCTGTACCAATTCGCGCAAGCGCTGGGCGCGTCGGTGATCGGCGCGCGGTATTCGCGCTATGTGGTGGACCTGAACCGCCCGCCTAATGACGAAAGCCTGTACCCCGGCCAGACCAAGACCGGCCTGTGCCCGACCCAGACATTCCGCGGCGACGCGCTCTACCAGAACGAGGCCGTGCTGACGGACGCCGAGCGCGCGCACCGCCTGCAAACCTATTGGCAGCCCTATCACGCCAAGCTGCGCGAAGAGCTGGATCGCATCAAGGCCGAGCACGGTACGGTGCTGCTGTGGGAAGCGCATTCCATCGCCAGCGTGCTGCCGCGCCTGTTCGAGGGCAAGCTGCCCGACCTGAACATCGGGACCTCCGACGGCGCCGCCTGCGCACCGGACATCCTGGCGGCGGTCAAGGAACAGCTGGACGGCTGCCGCGACTACACCTGGGCCATCAACGGCCGCTTCAAGGGCGGCTACATCACGCGCCACTACGGCGCGCCGGCCGACAACATCCACGCCATCCAGCTGGAAATGTGCCAGTCCACCTATATGGACGAAACGCATCCCTACGGATGGCGGGCCGACTTGGCCGACAAGGTCATCCCGGTGGTCGAAGGCATGGTGCAGGCCGCCCTGCGGCAGACCACGGCGCGTCAGCGCTGATCCCTCGCACCTCCGTCCAGGACAGGCCAGGCAATGAACCGATTTTCCTTCACCACGACGGAAAACTATCCGGAATGGAGCCTGCTGCTGACCTGGGTGGCGGTGGTGGAAGCCGCGTCCGTTTCCGGCGCGGCGCGCCTGCTGGGCCTGTCGCAAGCGGCCGTATCGCAGCGGATCAAGCAGTTGGAAGGCGCCATGTCGACCGAACTGCTGGACCGCAGCACGCGGCCGGCGCGGCCCACGCCCGCAGGCGAACTGTTGTTTGACCATGCCGCGCGCCTGCTGGCCCAGGCAGGCGACATGACGGAAAGCGTGCGCAACCTGAGCCGGGCCAAACGCAACATCGTCCGCTTCGGCTGCGTGGATTCCTTCGCGGGCACCTTGGGGCCCACGCTGATCCACGGCCTGTCGGGCGCGTCGCGCCAGATCCGGCTGTGGTCGGGCATCACGCCCGTGCTGGACAAGCAGCTGGAAGACCGGCAACTGGACCTGGTGGTCACCACCAGCGCGTTGGCTGGCAAGCCCACCATCAAGAAGATCAGCCTGTTCAGCGAACCCTATGTGCTGATCGTGCCGCGCACGATGGACATGGACAAGATCGCCACGCTCAAAGAACTGGGCAAGCGCATGCAGTTCATCCGCTACAGCGCGCGTTCGTTCATCGGCGCCGAGATCGATCGCCTGATCGAATCGCACGACGTGATGATCGAGCGCACCTTTGAATTCGACAACACCGATCCCCTGCTGAGCCTGGTCACGGCGGGCATCGGCTTTGCGATCAGCACGCCGCTGTGCATCTGGCAGTCGCGCCATTTCGTGGACCAGTTGCGCGTGCTGCCGCTGGCGCCTTACCTGGGCGCCGCGCGCAGCGACGACGCGAGCCTGTCGCGCACGCTGTATCTGGCGGCGCGGCAACAGGAAGTGGGCAAGCTGCCCACCGAGGCGCGGGACGTGATCCTGATGGCGGTGGAACGCCTGATTCAGAAAGACATCGCCCCGGCCCTGGGGCTGCCGCCTGCCACGCTGTGGCGCAGCATGCGGCGTTGACGCGCCACTACAGCCCGGCGGTGAAGGCGGGAACCGCCTCGAACAGATCGCCGACCAGCCCGTAGTCCGCCACGCCAAAGATCGGCGCGTCGCCGTCCTTGTTGATGGCGACGATGGTCTTGGAGTCCTTCATGCCGGCCAGGTGCTGGATGGCGCCCGAGATCCCGACCGCCACGTACAGCGCCGGCGCCACGATCTTGCCGGTCTGCCCCACCTGCCAATCATTGGGCGCATACCCCGCATCCACCGCGGCGCGCGAAGCCCCAAGGGCCGCGCCCAGCTTCTGCGCCAACGGGTCCAGCAGTTTGAAGTTTTCGGCGCTGCCCAGGCCGCGCCCCCCCGACACCACCACGCGCGCGCCGCCCAGTTCCGGGCGTTCCGACACCGCGAGCTCGCGGCTGACGAAACGCGCCCGGCCCGCATCGGGCACGGCTGCCACCGTTTCGACCGGCGCGCCGCCGCCCTCGGCGGGTGCGGCGTCGAAGGCCGTCGGCCGGATCGTCGCCACGACGACCGGGTAGCCGCTCTTGACCGTGGCGATCGCGTTGCCCGCATAGATGGGGCGCTTGAACGTGTCGGCCGACACCACCTCGATCACATCGGACACCTGCGCCACGTCCAGCAAGGCAGCCACACGCGGGGCCACGCTCTTGCCTTGCGTAGTGGCGGCCAGGAACAGATGCGTGTAGCCGCTTGCTGCCGCCACCGCCTGCGCGGCCAGGTTTTCGGCCAGGCCATCCCCCAGATGCGGCGCGTCGGCCAGCAGCACTTTCTGGACGCCCGCGATACGTGCGGCGGCGTCCGCCACGGCTTCTGCACCCGCGCCCGCCACCAGCACGTGGATCGGCATGCCCAGCTTGCCCGCGGCGGCGATAGCGTTGCGCGTGGCGCCGGCAAGCACGCGGTTGTCGTGTTCGGCAATAACCAGGACCGTCATCAGATCACCTTCGCTTCGTTTTTCAGTTTGTCGATCAGCGCGGCCACATCCGCCACCTTGACGCCGGGTGCGCGCGCAGCGGGTTCTTCCACGCGCAACGTTTCCAGCCGCGACCCCGGATCCACGCCCAGCGCCTCCGGCGTCAGGACATCCACCGGCTTCTTCTTGGCCTTCATGATGTTGGGCAGCGTGACATAGCGCGGCTCGTTCAGCCGCAAATCGGCGGTGACGATGGCGGGCAGCGTCAGCGCCAGCACTTCCAGGCCGCCGTCCACCTCGCGCGTGACGCGTGCCACGGCGCCGTCCACCTCGATGGCGCTGGCGTTCGTGGCCTGCGGCCAGCCCAGCAGCGCCGCAAGCATCTGCCCGGTCTGGCACGCGTCGTCGTCAATCGCCTGCTTGCCCAGGATCACCAGCGCGGGCTGCTCCTGTTGCACCACGGCGCACAGCAGCTTGGCCACGGCCAGGGGCTGCAGCGCGACGTCGGTCTGCACCAGCACGCCGCGATCCGCACCGATCGCCAGCGCGGTGCGCAGCGTTTCCTGGGACGACGCCGTGCCGCAAGACACGGCGACCACGTCGGCCGCCGCGCCTTGCTCTTTCAAGCGCACGGCCGCTTCGACGGCGATTTCATCGAACGGGTTCATCGACATTTTGACGTTACCGATGTCCACGCCGCTCTGGTCGGCCTTGACGCGCACGTTGACGTTGTAGTCAACCACGCGCTTGACCGCGGCTAATACCTTCATGCGAACACTCCTGGATTAAGGAATCAATCAATGCCCCCGGCAGGAGGCGAAGAGAAGAACGGTCAGGCGGCAGGAATCGCCGCCACGCGCAAGTCCAGCAACACGGCGTCCAGCCCCGGCCCGACGTCCACCTCCACGCTCATGCCGAACGCCTGGACCAAAGCGGGGACGGCGGCAAGCGCACCGACAATCAACGGGGCCGGTGCCGAGCCGGCACAGGACACCGTTGCCTGGGCCGCACCGCGCAGCACGAACAGGTTCAACACCCGAACGGGACCACCCAGCAGACGGGACTGCAGCGCGAGGTCGCCGGCAAACGCCGTCGGCACGCCGGGCAGCAGATCAAGCCCGCCGCCCTCTCCTTGCAGCGCCACGCCCTGGCCCGACAGCACGACCGATACGCGGTCGTAGCCCGGAAAGCGTGAATACGGTCCATCCCGCTCGATGTCCGCGATGCTGACACGCCAGCGCGGCACCGGAGCCTGCCCGTCCACCGCCAGCGTGCGCGTGACGCCGCCGCCGTTCTTCCATGGCTCGGGCGGCAAGGCCTGCCAGGCGGCGTGAGTCCAGCGCACGCGATCAGGAGACGGCGCCAAGGCCGTACTTCCCGGTCAGCAACGCACCGCTTTCGAAGCGTCCGATGTCATAGGGCCTGAGCGACACGTCGGTCGGCAGGCCCAAGGCTTCCTGCGCCAGCACCCGCCCCACGGTGGGCGACAACTTGAAGCCGTGGCCCGAAAAACCGAAGCCCACGATCAGGCCCTGCACGCCAGGCACGCGCCCCAGCACGGGGTTCCAGTCGGGCGTCACGTCGTACACGCCGGTCCAGGACGAGGCCAGCCCCGCGGTCTCGTAGGCGGGGAAGCGCGCGGCCACCTGCTCGCCCACTTCCGCCACGTAATCCAGCGGAATATCGCCCTGTTCGGCATCGCTCTTTTGCAGGGCCTCGCCCACGATGCCCTCGCTGACCAGCATCTGGTTGCCGCCATAGCTGCGGCAATACAGCATGCCGGGGGACGCCAGGTCCTTATAGACCGGCATCGAATACGTGTAGGGCGCGGTGTCGCATTCCAACGCAAGCACCGCGTGGCGCTCGGGCACGACGGGCATCGCCACGCCCGTCCACGCGGCCAATTCCGACGTCCAGATGTTTTGCGTGCTGATCACCAGCGGGCTGGCGTAGTCGCCTTCAGAGGTGGACACGCCGACCACGCGACCATGCTCGATGAGCAATTTGCGGACGTCGACGTTTTCGCGGATGGTCACGCCCCGCCGGCGCGCGCCGCGGGCAAAGCTGGTGGCCACCAGATACGCGTCGGCAAACCCGGCTTCGGGTTCAAAGCCGATCAGCGCGGCATCGTCAAACGAGGCGATGGGCAGCAATTCGCGCGCCTGGGCGGCATTCAGCAATTCCAGCGCAATGCCTTGTGCGCGCTGTTGCTCGAGTGCGCCGCGCAGCGGTTCCAGCTTGTCGTTGTCGGCCGCGCTGATCAGGTAACCGCACTTGACCAGGCCGCAAGAGGCTTCCTCGTCGCCCACATAGCTGGCGAAATTGTTGAACACGTTCCACGAGCGCTGGGCCAGCTCTACGTTCTCGCGCACCGAATAGTGGGTGCGCAAAATGCCTGACGATTGAGAGGTCGTGCCGGCGCCGATCGTGGCCCGGTCCAGCACCAGCACATTCTTTGCGCCCAGCTCGGCCAGATGGAAGGCTACCGAACTGCCGATCACGCCGGCACCAATCACGATCACGTCAAAACTTTTCACGGACAAGGCTCCAAGGACAAGTGGCGCGAGTGTGAACCTGAGCTCTCCTGGCCGCCGCAATATAAGCAGCGCGAATACTTAATAAAAGCGGCCGATGAAACGGCGTCCGCAAAACCGGATTGCTTAAGCACGACGAATTTTGACCATCGCCGCTCCTTATATTCACGCCGAGAAGCGGTGGCCGGGTGACAGTCTGGCCTGCCGCACCCCAGAGTGCCGGCGACATGACATCTATCGGTCAATCTACATTCCAGTAGGGGAAAAATATGAACATGACTCGCCGCGCCATGCTGGTGCGCACCGCAGCTTTGGCGGGTGCCAGCGCCCTGGGGTTTCCCATGGTCGGCCGCGCCGCCAACGCCTCGTACACCTACGGCGGTTCGGCATGGCTGGGCCACTATTCGGCCTACATCGCGATGAAAGCGGGCCTCTTCGCCAAGCAGGGCCTGGACATCAAATGGCAGAGCTTCGCCACGTCGTCCGACCGCATGAGCGCCGTGATGGCGGGCAACATCGACCTGGCCGGCACTGGCGTCGTGTCGTCGCTGGCCCTGATGGCGGCTGGAGCCCGCCAGTTCCAGGTGATCGCCACGCCCAACAACTTCGGCCGCGCCGAAGGCGTGCTGGTGCGCGACGACGTCAAGTCTGTGGCGGACCTGAAGGGCAAGAAGATCGGCGTGACCTACGCGTCCAGCGCCCACGTACTGCTGCTGGACGTGCTGCGCCAGGCGGGTCTTGATCCCGACCGCGACGTCTCCATCATCAATCTGCCGGCCACCAACCTGCTGTCCGCCTACCAGGGCAAGCAGATCGACGCCGCGGTGGCGTGGACGCCGGCCTTCGACCGCATCAAGGCGGTGCCGGGCACGCACGTGCTGTTGGACGACACCGCGTTCTCGCTCTACAAGCAGTACGCCATCACCCCGGGGCCGGACGTGCTGCTGACGCATGCCAAGCTGGGGCGCGAAAACCCGGAAGCGGTGAAGAAATTCCTGCATGCCGTCTTTGAGGCCAACGCGATGCTAAGCCAGCAACCCGACGAGGCCGCCAGCGTGCTGCTGGAACTGACCGGCCTGTCCAGGGACGAGCAACTGGCCGTCATCAAGCAGACGCAGTGGTATTCCGCCGCGGATCAGAAGGGGCTGATGGTGGAACCGGGCAACTTCGTCACCGGCATGCAGCAACTGGCCGAGATGCTGGTGTCGCTCAAGCAGATCGACAAAGCGCCCCAGGTGAAAGACTGGGTCCAGGCTTCGTACCTCCCGGCCGCGACCCGGTAAGCACGGGACGCCTCGCCTATGTCCTCGCGTTCGTCTTCAAGGGAAACACGGCTGATCTGGGTCAGCGTGTTTTCGCTTCTTAGCTTCTTGTTGCTGTGGGAAGGCCTGTGCCGCGCCGGCGCGGTCGATCCCATTTTCCTGCCCGCGCCGTCCCAGGTCCTGGCGCGGGCCTGGTCCATGTCCGACCAGGGCACGCTGTTCTACAACGTGCTGGCCTCCACCCGCCGCGTGATGGTGGGCTTCCTGGCGGCGGTCATCGTGGCCATTCCGCTGGGCATCCTGCTGGGCACGTCGAAGGTGGCGCGCGCCGTGTTCGACCCCATCATCTCGTTCCTGCGCCCCCTGCCGTCCATGAGCTGGATCCCGCTGTCTCTGCTGTGGTTCGGCATCACCGAAACCCAGAAGTACAGCATCGTGTTCATGGGGTCGTTCGTGCCGGCGCTGCTTTACGTGATGGAAGCGTCGCGCAGCATAGACCCGGTGCTGGTGCGGGCGGCGCGCAACCTGGGCGCCAACCGCTGGCAGGTCATGCGCGAAGTGCTGTTCCCCGGGTGTCTGCCGCAGATCCTGTCGGGCATGAAGATCATCCTGGGCCTGTCCTGGACCTGTGTGATTTCGGCTGAACTGGTGGCGTCCAAGGAAGGCCTGGGGTTCATGATCATGAACGGCAAGGAATTCTTCCAGACCGACACCGTGGTGCTGGGCATGGTGCTGATCAGCTTCACCGTGCTGGTGACGGATCTGTGTTTGCGGCTTCTTGAGCGATGGGTGCTTGCATGGCAACGATGAACGACACGATGATCCAGCTGAAGGGCATCTCCAAGTCCTATGGCGACGTGCCCGTGCTGGACCGCGTGGACCTTGAGGTCAAGCGCGGCGAATTCCTGGTGTTGCTGGGCGCATCCGGTTGCGGCAAGTCCACCTTGCTGAACCTGATGGCGGGCTTCATCACGCCCAATACCGGCACCGTCACCATCAACGGCCGCGCCGTCACCGACGTGACCGCCGCCTGCGGCATGGTGTTCCAGCAATATGCGCTGTTTCCCTGGCGCACCGTGCAGGAGAACGTGGAGTTCGGCCTGAAGATGCGCGGCATGTCCAGGCAGGAACGCGCGCCGATTGCCCGCAAGTACATCGAAATGGTCGGATTGAAGGCGGCGGCGGACAAGTATCCGCACGCGCTGTCGGGCGGCATGAAGCAGCGGGTGTCGATTGCGCGGGTGCTGGCCAACGACCCGGACGTGATGCTGTTCGACGAACCGTTCGCCGCGCTGGACGCCATGACGCGCCAGGTGCTGCAGGACCAGTTGCTGTCGATCTATGAGCAAAGCGGCAAGACAATCGTCTTCATCACGCACTCCATCGACGAAGCGCTGACGCTGTCCACCCGCATGGCAGTGATGGGGTCCAAGCCCGGCCGCATCGTGCAGGACATCCACAACGACCTGCCCCATCCGCGCAGCGCCGACGTGCAGTTGTCGCCGCGCTTCGTGGAACTGAAGCGCTCCATCTGGGAACGCGTGCAGGAAGAGGTCACGCGCAGCATGGAGCTGGCCACGTAGGATGGGTGAAGCGCGCGCAGGCATCGCCAAGAATTCGGCCTCCCAGCGCGCGTAACCCATCAAGCAGCAGTGGGTTCTTGGCGGCTTCAGCCACAGCGCAACGGCTGTTTGATGGGTTACGCGCGCTGGAGGCCGAGTTTTTGCGCAGGGCTTGCCGCGCTTCACCCATCCTACGCCCGTTACGGTAGCTCGCGATATACGGCGACGGTGATATTGAAGTACGGGATCTTCTGCCACTGCTCCCGGGGATAGCTAGGCGTCTCTACGCCCATGCCGACCGAGACCGTCGGACCGTCCGACGGGTGGCGGGTGGAATAGGGGCGAGAACCCCAGCCGCAGCACTCGAACACCAGCCGCGCCATGCCGAAGACCTTGTGCAGATGGTTCTCCATGCGCACCGCCGCCGCACCGCTCACGCGGTAGCTGGCGGTCAAGGGTTTCATCTGCATGCCGTCCCCGCGCTCGCAGCCCAGGTACTCGACGTAATCCGGCTTTTGACCCATCGCCAGCAGGAAATCCTGGCATGGCGTGTCGGGTCGCGCCAGCCCTTCGGCTCGGCCGTGGGCTTCCCAGTCCGCCAAGGCCGCGGCGGAAATCGACGCCGACGCGTCTTCCGCCCGGGCCGTGCTTCCCGCCACGACGGCCAATCCCCAGCAAAGCATGACGGCGAACCGGATCGGGACGACGGCACTCCTGAGGCGGCTCATCGCACCTGTTCCTGCCACACGCCCAGGCTGCGCCCTTCTTCGGCCAGGAACTCCACCAGCGCGGGCAGCGACGCGTCCATCGGACGGTTGGCGTGGATGCGCATCACGTAACCCCAGGAACCCGGCATCCGCAACTGCGGCATCAGGGGCACGAGGCGGCCGCTGGCCAGGTCTTCATCGATCAGCGGCGCGCGGCCCAACGCGATGCCGACGCCGGCCGCCGCGGCCGCCACCACCGTGCTTAGGCCGCTCAGCACCATGGGCTCCTGCCAGTCCGCGTCGGCCAGGCCCAGCCGGCCGTTCCAGGTTCGCCAATCGGTCTCCGGGCTGTCGATATGCTTTTCCTCGAGCCACCGGTGACGCAGGAAGATGCGCGGGTCGTTGCGGTCGGCTTCGGCGATCAGCGCGGGGCTGCACACCGGCACGACGGTTTCGGTCATCAGCGGAATGTCGCCCGGCGCGGCCAGATGTGGCCCCTGGGTGCGCACGTGCAGAAAGGCCAGGTCAATGTCCTGGGCCTTCCAGGCCGGGTCCTGGCTGGCGTGCAGGTAGACCTGGACCCCGATGTCGGGGTGCAATTCAATGAAGCGGCCAATGCGCGGCGCCAGCCATAGCGCAGCCAGCGACGGGTTGGCCGACACGTTCAGCGTGTAACGCCGACGGCCGCGCGCGGTGGCCCGAGCATTGCGGCAGGCGGTGTCCAGTAGGGTCAAGGCCTGTTGTACGGAAGCCAGCAGATCGGCACCGGCTTCGGTCGTTTCGGCGCGGCGCACCGTGCCCCCGCGCCGCAAGAGCGGTACGCCCAGGTCGGTTTCCAGCGCGCGCAGCTGATGGCTGACGGCGCTCTTGGTGACGTGCAGTTCCGCGGCGGCGCGGCTCAAGCTGCCCAGGCGGGCAACGGCTTCGAAAGCGCGCAAAGCGGCCAGCGGTGGAGTATGGTTGGGGAGATCGGCCATGGGTTGAGTTTATCTCAACCCATGATTGAAAAACTATCGCTTTCGCACGCGCGTTGTATCAGTGACCATGCAAGCTCTGGATGGAGCATTGATATGTATTTCGACTCTCGATTGTGGCAACTGACGGCGGGCCTGCGCGCCGGCATGGCGGGCGGGATTTTCCTGGGCCTGCTGGCGCTGGCGGCCGGCATCGCGCGCTACGTTTTCCTGGGGCAGTTGCTGGCCCGCGTGTTCGATGGCGCGCCCTGGCAGGACTGGATCACCCCCGCGTTGTGCGTCGGCGCGATGGTGCTGTTGCGCGCCGTGTTCGATCACTGGCGCACCGTGCAGGCCAACCGCACCTCGGCATCGATCCAGCAGACGCTGCGCGGCAAACTGTACGACCGCATCGTCTCCCTGGGGCCGGCCTGGTTCGCCAACCAGCGCACCGGCGGCGTCATGCTGACGGTGGTGGACGGCGTCGAACAATTGCAGACCTTCTTCGGCCAATACCTGCCGCAAGTCGCCATCGCGGCGGCGGCGCCCTTCGCCATTTTTGCCGTGATCGCATTCTGGGATGTGCCCACTGCGCTGGTCTTCCTGGCGGCGGCGCTCTTCGCGCTGTTCGGCCCGATGGCGGTCCATATGCTTGACCGCCGCGCCAGCCAGGCGCGCACCCGGGCGCTGAACGCGTTTGGCGAAGATTTCCTGGACGCGGTGCAGGGCCTGCCCACCCTGAAATCCTATGGCCAGGGCAAGGCCTGGGGCCAGCGGCTGGCCGCCCGCGCACGCAGCCTGTCGGACAACACCTTCTGGGTGCTGTCGGTCAGCCTGCTGACGCGCGGCATCAGTGACCTGGGCGTGGCGCTGGGCGCCGCGCTGGCGCTGACGCTGGGCGCCTGGCGCGTGGCCGCCGGCGACATGAGCGTCGAAGCGCTGCTGATCGTGCTGATGGCCGGCACCGAGATCTTCCGCCCCCTGCGCGACCTGCGTTCGGTCTTGCACCGCGGCATGCTGGGCCAATCCGCTGCGGTCAGCATCCACGCGTTGATGGATGCGCAACCGCTGACGCCGGCACCGGATACGCGCGCGGCAGGCGCCGCGCCTGCCCGCCTGGCGCCCACCATCGAGTTCGACGAGGTGGCGTTCTCGTACTCGCCCGAACGTCGTGCGCATCAGGGCCTGGCGTTCAGCATCGCGGCCGGCGAACGAGTCGGCATCGTCGGCCCCAGCGGCGCAGGCAAGTCCACCATCGTGCGCCTGCTGCTGCGCGAATGCGTACCCCAGTCGGGCAGCATCCGAGTGGGCGGCCATGACGTGAACACGCTGGATACGCAGACGCTGCTGTCGCACATCGCACTGGTCAGCCAGGACATCACGCTGTTCCACGGCACGATCGACGACAACCTGCGGCTGGGACGCCCCGACGCCACGCACGAACAGGTGCGCGCCGCGGCCCGCGCGGCCAACATTGACGACTTCATCATGGCGCTGCCGGACGGCTACGGCACCCGCATCGGTGAGCGCGGCCTGCAACTGTCGGGCGGCCAGCGCCAACGCGTGGCGATTGCCCGCGCGCTGCTGCGCGATGCGCCCATCCTGATCCTGGACGAAGCGCTGTCGTCGGTGGATACCGAAAACGAGGCGTTGATCCAGCAGGCGCTGGACCGCCTGATGGCGGGCCGCACGACGCTGATCCTGGCTCACCGGCTGGCCAGCGTGATCGGCGCCGATCGCAGCCTGGTGCTGGACCAGGGCCGTGTCGTGGAAGCCGGCCCGCATGCGGAGCTCATGGCGCAGCGCGGGCTGTACTACCGCCTGATGCATGAGCAGGCCGCCGCCCACCAGAACCCGTCGGCCGGATCGCCCGCGCCCGCCCCGGCCGCCTTGGTGCAGCCGCAAGAGACGCCCGCCGTTGCCTCCGACGACAAGCAAGGCCCCGCCCTGCGCTCGTTGGACCAGGACGCCGAGCAGGTCGGCTGGCGCGCCACCCTGGGCACGCTGCTGTCCGTCGTCCGGCCGTGGCGCGGCACCTTGACCGCCACCATCCTGCTGGGGGTGGCGCGCGTGGCCGCCTTCATCGGGGTGGGCATCTTCAGTGCCCTGATCGTGGCCGCCATCCGGGACGGCCGGGACGTTTCCGGGCTGATCGTCGGGCTGCTGATCGCCGCCCCGCTGGCCGCGCTGTTCCACTGGCTGGAGTCCTGGCTGGCGCACGCCATGGCCTACCAATTGTTGGCCGACATGCGAGTCAATCTCTACGACAAGCTGGAACGCCTGGCGCCGGCATATCTGCTGCAGCGCCGCTCGGGCGACCTCGTGGCGCTGGCGACGCAGGACGTGGAAATGGTGGAGTATTTCTACGCGCACACCATCGCGCCCGCCATCGTGTCGGTGCTGGTGCCGCTGTCGGTGCTGGGCTTCCTGGGCATCTATAGCTGGCCCGTCGCGCTGGCGCTGCTGCCCTTCCTGGCCTATGCGCTGGTGTCGCCGGTGCGCGGCCGCCGCCACGTCGATGCGCTGGGCGACAAGGCCCGCCACGCCCTGGGCGAAATGAGCGCCCACACCACCGACACCATCCAGGGCCTGGCCGACCTGACCGCGTTCCAGGCCACGGGCCGCCGGCGCGAGCAGTTCCTGAAAGTCGCCGACCAGTACCGCATCCGCCGCCTGGACATCCTGCGCGACCTGTCCCGGCAGACCGCATGGTTTGAAGTGGCGATGGGCCTGGGCGGCCTGGCCGTGGCCGTCGTGGGCGCCTTGCAGGTGTCGGCCGGCGCGCTGTCGGCCAGCATGCTGCCGTTGCTGGTACTGATTGCGCTGGCGACCTTCCTGCCTGTGTCCGAGATCTCGCAGGTCAGCCGGCAACTGGCCGACACCATCGCCGCCACACGCCGACTGCATGTCGTTGCCAACGAGCCCGAGCCCGTCACGGACGGCCCGCTGGCGCCGCCCGTGGCCATGCACGGCCTGTCGCTGGCGTTCGAGCACGTCAGCTTCGCCTACCCCGGCAAAGACGAAGACACATTGAAGGACTTGAGTTTCAAGGCGCCGGCCGGCGCCACGGTCGCGGTAGTGGGTGCGTCGGGCGCCGGCAAGAGCACAGTGGCCAGCCTGCTGCTGCGCTTCTGGGATCCGCGCACGGGCGTGGTGAAGCTGGACGGCGTGGACGTGCGGCAACTGCAATTGGACGGGCTGCGCGAGCGCGTGGCGCTGGTGACGCAAGACACCTATCTGTTCAACGACACGCTGGAAGGCAATATCCGGCTGGCTCGCCCCGAAGCCACGCCCGAAGAGCTGGCCCGCGCGCTGGACCAGGCGGCGCTGACCGACTTCGTACGGACCCTGCCCGATGGCCTGGCGACCCGCGTAGGCGAACGCGGCATGCAGTTGTCAGGCGGCCAGCGTCAGCGCATTTCGATCGCTCGCGCCTTCCTGAAGAACGCGCCGGTGCTGATCCTGGACGAAGCCACCTCGCATCTGGACACCTTGTCCGAGATGCAGGTGCGCGGGGCGCTGGACACCTTGATGCGCCACCGCACCACGCTCGTGATCGCGCACCGGCTGTCCACCATTCGTGACGCCGACCTGATCCTGGTGCTGGAGCGCGGCACCCTGGCGGAAGCCGGCACGCATGACCAGTTGCTGAGAAAGCAAGGGGCCTATGCGCGCCTGGCCAGCCACCAGGGCGGCTACGCGGTCAATAACGCAGCGTCTCTACCGACGTAGCGTTGGCGCGCACTTCCGCATCCGTGAACCAGACGCGCTTGTTGCCGAAGCGGTTGTACAAGTCGAACTGGTCCCGGGTGTGGACGGACGGGGTGCCGTCCGGGGCCACAAAGCCGCTCTGCCCCGGCGCCACCACATCCACGGCGCGCACGCCCTTGCCGTCGAACACCGTCATGTTGTTTTCGGTGCCGCGGTTCTGGGTAGCGGGATAGCTCAGCACCGCCTTGTCGTCCGCCTGCGGCACGCCCAGGAAGTTCTTGGGCGCAAACACCATCGGCGGCGCAGGGATGCGCCAGGCGGCGGGGTCTTGTCCATACGCTTTCTGCAAGGTGGCCAGCGCCTCGTCCAGCGCGGCCAGGCTCACGGCTTCCGGGCGCTGCCCGTTGAAGAAATCGACCTGCTGGGGCACCCCGGCATCCGGCCCGGCCAACGCGTTGAACAGCACCTTGACGCCCACCGTCAGGTTGACCGATCCGGTCGCAGGTGCGGCCGGCGTGGGATAGCCCGTGGCGCTGTACCACTTGAAGAAGTCGGCAGGCATCTCGTCAGCCAGCGTCGCCTTCAGCATGGCGCGCAGCCACGCGTCCATCACCGCCGGCCCGGCATTGTCATAGAAGCCCGGCTGCTTATCGCTGGTGCTCATCCCGTCCCACGATTGCAGCCCCGCAACCAGTTTCACGCGAGCGTCGTCGGCCGGCAGCCCCGCCACCGCGCGTTGCAGGAACGGCAGGAAGTGGCGGCGGTTGACGTCGGCATAGCTGGTGGTGCGGATCAGGTCCCACATCTGCTGCGGGCTGACCTTGCCGCCGTTGGCGGTCATGGCCTTCAGGCGGGTCTCGATTTCGGCGTAGCGGTCGGCCTGGCCCCAGACGATGGCGAACAGGTCGGTGGACGGATAGCCGCGCATGGGCTGATTGTTCCAGTTGGCGATGAAGCCCTGGCGCGGGTTGTAGACCTGGGGATTGGTGGCGAACGGCAGCATGCCGTCCCAGTCCATCTCGCCGGTGCCCGGCACGGGCAGGCGCGGGTCATGGCCGGGCTTGCGCTTGGGGTAGAAGCCCGTATGCGCGTAGCCGATGTTGCCTCGGTCGTCGGCGTAATACCAGTTGATGGTCAACGCATGGCGCGCGGCCTGCTGCTTCCATTGGTCCCAGTTGCGCGATTGCGCCTTGTGCGTCCAGGCCATCAGCGATTGCAGTTCGTAGCCTTCCCAGGCGCGCGCCTTGGCATAGGCCACATGTTGTTTGTCGTCGAACTTGGTGACGATGCCGTGCACGGTCCGGTAGACATCCATGAGGACGGGCGCGCCGTCCTTGACGGCGATGAGCTCGGTGCGCTTTTCCATGGTCTTCCACTCGCCGTTGTGGAAGTACCGCGTACGGTCGGCGGGGTCGAGCTTTTCGGCGTAGATGTCCACATCGTCGCCAAAGCCCGCCGTCGAGCCCCAGGTCACGTGCGCGTTGTGGCCGAACAGGATACTGGGATAGGCAAAGGGCGTATTGCCCACCACATCGAAACCTGCCCCATGCAGGCCGATGCCGTAGGTGTAGGCGGGGTTCCACCAGCCGAACTGCGGGCCGTTCAAGAGGATGGCGCGCGCGTCCTTGGCGTGGTCGCGCCCCACGATCCACATGTTGCTGGTGGTCGGAAAGCCCGCGATCCCGGGCTGGCCGGAATCCGCGAACTGGGCCAGGAGACGCGCGGGCACGGCCCCGGGCGCCTCGTCCAGCACCCCGCGCGTCTGCGGGTCGCGTGCCACGCGCTCCAGCATGGGCGGCGTGCCGTCGTAACGCGGCAGCGCGTAGGACAGCCTGGCCGGCGTCGTCGCCACTTCGGGCTGGTAGACGCCCTCTTCTTCGGGCACCGTCGTGGGCGCACGACTGTCGGTCATCCAGCGCAGCTGGTTGAAGATCTGCATGGCGCGCGTGTCGCCGTGCCGGTCCTTCAGCGCGGTCAGCAGCGCCAGGTTGTCGATCTCGCTGTTGGCGTCCGAAAACCGGTTAGCCATGGTGCCCACGAACACCATCGCCACATCGTAGGGTGTCCAGTCCGACGGTTGGAACTGCAAGTCGTTGAATTCCTTGGGCGTAAGACTGTCCGGCTTGGCGCGCACCTGTGCGATCCAGGCATTCATGCCTGCCGCGTAGCCGTCCAGGATCTGGCGTTCGGAGGCCGGCAACGCCGCCAACTGGCGCTGGATGCGTTCCGGCGAAAAATTGCTGCGGATCGACTTGTCGAACGCCACCATTTTTTCGCCCAACACTTCGGCCACCTTGCCCTGGGTGCTGCGGCGCGCCATCTCCATCTGGAACAGGCGGTCCTGGGCGACGGCGTAACCGTAGCCATAGAAGATGCCGTACACGGTACTGGCATAGACGTGGGGCATGCCGTATTCGTCGCGGCGGATGGTCACCTGGCCGCTGGCCGGGCGCGCTGCGCGGGCGTCGGCCGCTGTGGCCGAGGCATCAGCGGCGGCGGAAGGTTGCGCGTGGGCCGCGCCCACGCCGGCGCAGGCCGCCAGGATGGCGGCCGACAACAAGTGCTGCTTCATGTGAATCTGTCTCCGTATTGATAGGCCGCGCCGCGGTGCGAGACCCGGACGCGGAGTGCGGCGCCTCTTGCGGGCACCGTCTACGAACCATGATACGAAGCGCCAAACTATAATTCCAATGCATTTATTTCATAGCTTTCATGCGCTTCCCACATGGACTTCCAGAAACTCAAGCATCTGCTGGCCGTCGTTGAATACGGCACGTTTTCACGCGCGGCGGAAAAGGTGAACCTGTCGCAGCCAGCCCTCAGCCGCAGCATCCAGGCGCTGGAAGCCGAGCTTGGCCTGCCGTTGCTGGACCGCGGCACGCGCCAGGTCCGCCTGACGCCGTACGGCGCCTGCGTGGCCGAACGGGCCCGCCGCATGCGCTTCGAAGAAACCGAGCTGCAGCGTGAACTGAAGACGCTGCACAGTGGCGAGTCCGGCACGCTGACCATCGGCCTGAGCCCCACGCCGGCCTCCCTGCTGCTCTCGCCCTTCCTGACCCACATGGCGGCCAACCATCCCCAGGTGCGCGTGGGCGTCGAGCTGGGCGCCACGGCGACCCTGCTGGACATGCTGCGCGGCGAGCGCATCGACGCGATGGTCTGCGACGCGCGCATGTTGTATGACGCGGCCGACATCGACGCCCGTCCGCTCGCGCCGTTGCGCGCCGGCATGGTGTGCCGCGCGGGCCATCCCATCCTGGCGCACAAACGCGTCGGCATCGAACAGATCCGGCAGTATCCGGTGGCATCCAGCACCCTCAGCCCCGAGGTGTCGCTACGGCTGGCCGAAACGCTGGGGCCCGGTGGCGCGCCCGAAGTCATGGTGACGACGCGCTGCGAAAACCTGGATCCGCTGGTGGATCTGGCCCTGCACACCGACACGCTGCTGTTGGGCGTGATCTGCGTCACCCGCCGCGAGCAAGCGGCCGGGCGACTGGTGGAAGTGCCGATCCCGCCAGACCGGCAGCGCCAGGGCCATTACGTGCTGGCGCGCCTGGCCGGACGCACGCCCTTGACCGCGCAAGACGCGCTGTACACCTTCACGCAACAGTGCTGGGCGGACTTCGCGACGTTCACTCCGGCACGGCAACCGTATAGTTCAGCGCCAGCCGCCCCCCGTCGACGTACACCGTCTGCCCCGTGACATAGCTGGCGTCGTCTCCCGCCAGGAATACCGCCACCTTTGCCACTTCGTCCGTCTGGCCCAGGCGCTGCATCGGAATCCGGGACAGGACCGTGCGCCGGGCGGCGGGGTCGCTCGTGATGGTGGCCAGGATCTCGGTGTCAATGCTGCCCGGCCCGATCGCATTCACCCGTATGCCATGCGGCGCCAGCGACAACGCCATCGACTTGGTCATCTGCCGTACCGCCCCCTTGCTGGCGCCGTAGGCCAGCTGGTCCGGCATCGCCAGTTCCGCCGTCATCGACGACAGCGTCACGATCGCGCCGTTCTGCCGGCCGCGCGCGACCATCGCCCGCGCCGCAGCCTGGGCCACCAGGAAGGTGCCGCGCACGTTCACATTCATGACGGCGTCCAGGTCTTCCAGCGTCAGGTCCAGGAAGTCCGCCGCGCGGATCACCCCGGCATTGCAGACGCAGATGTCCAGACCGCCCCAGCGCGCAACGCAATCGTCGGCCAGCGCCTTGGCTGCGGCCGGGTCGGTCACGTCGGCCACGAAGGCCGCCGCCCGCGCGCCCAGCCCGCGCACGGCTGCCGTCAGTTCGGCTTCCTTGCGGTCCGCCATCAGCACGTAGGCGCCCTCGTCCACGAAACGCCGCGCAATCGCCAGCCCGATACCGCCCGCCGCGCCGGTGACCAGCGCTACCTTGTCCTGCAATCTCATTTCAGACTCCCACGTAGGCGGCCACCAGGTCGGGCCGCGCTGACAGTTCCGCTGAACTGCCGCGCCACACCGTCGCCCCCTTGTCCAGGATGACGTTGCGGTCGGACAGCCGCAGCAAGGCCGTGGTGTTCTTGTCCACCACGATCATCGACAAGCCTTCCGCTTTCAGTTGCGCCAGCACGCGCCATATCTCGGCCCGCACGACGGGCGCCAGGCCTTCGGTGGCCTCGTCCAGCACCAGCAGGCTGGGGTTGGTCATCAGCGCGCGGCCCAGCGCCAGCATCTGCTGCTCTCCGCCCGACAGTTGCGTGCCCAGGTTCGTGCGGCGTTCCTGCAGCCGGGGAAACAGCGCGTAGACACGAGGCAGCGTCCAGGCCTGGGCGCGGCCCCGTTCGCTGGCCGTGGCCACCAGGTTTTCCTCGACGGTCAGCGTGGGAAAGATCTGGCGCCCTTCCGGCACCAGCGACAGCCCCAGCCTGCCGATCCGGTATGGCGCCATGCCCCGCAACGAACGTTCGCCGTATTGGATGCTGCCCTGGCTGGCGGGCAGCAGGCCGAACAGGCACTTGATGACGGTGCTGCGGCCCATCCCGTTGCGGCCGATCAGTCCCACCACCTCCCCCTGCCCCACGTCCAGGTCCACACCGAACAGCGCCTGGCAATGGCCGTAGCCCGCCGTCAATCCGCGTATCGTCAACATGGCGGCTCCTTCATGCGTCGGCGTCGTCGCCCAGATAGGCGCGGCGCACGTCGGGGTGGTTGCGGATCGCGTCGGCGGTGCCGGTCGCGATGATCTTGCCGTAGACCAGCACGCTGATGCGGTCGGCCAGCGCGAAGACGGCGTTCATGTCGTGTTCCACCAGGACGATCGTGTAGCGGCCCTTCAGGCTTTGCAGCAAGGCGATGACGCCCGCGCTTTCCGCCGCGCTCATGCCCGCCATGGGTTCGTCCAGCAGCAGGACGGACGGTTGGCCCGCCAGCGCCATGGCAATTTCCAGTTGACGGCGCTGCCCGTAGGCCAGGCTTTCCACCGGCGCCTCGGCCACCGCGTCAAGCCGGCAGGCGCTGAGAGCCTCGCGGGCCGCGTCCACCACGTCGGCGCAATTGCGCAGCGCGGTCCAGGCCGACAGCCCGCGCCGGCGCTTGCGCAACGCCGCCAGGCAGGCGTTTTCCAGCACCGTGTAGCTGTCGAACACCGACGTCACCTGATAGGAGCGCAACATGCCCAGCGCCACGCGTTCCTGCACGGTGGCGCGCGAGACATCCGCCGCCCCCAGCGTGACCGCGCCACCGTCGGGCCGCAGTTCGCCCGACAACAGGTTGATCAGCGTGGTCTTGCCCGCGCCGTTCGGGCCGATCAGCGCGTGCAATTCGCCCGGCGCGACATCCAGCGACACCCCGTCGGTTGCGGCAAGCCCGCCGAAGCGGCGCACCAGATCGCGGGTAGCCAGCGCGGCAGGCGCGGCCATCGTAGCGGCCGTCATACCGACGCCTCCTTGACCTCGGCCTTGCTGGCCTGGGCCTTCTTGACCGGTGCCTGCCGCGCCGGCCACAGCCACGCCAGCGAGCGGCCGTAGCCGCCCCGGGCCAGCATCGCAATCACCACGACCACGGGCCCCATCAGCAGCATCCAATGCTGCGTCACGCTCTTGAAGGCCTCTTCCATCAGCAGATAGGCCACCGCGCCGAAGATCGGACCCAGCACATTGCCCAGGCCGCCGATCACCACCATGACGATCAGCTCGCCGGACACCGGCCACGACATGTAGCTGGGCGAGGCGAAGGCCGTCAGGTTGGCCAGCAGCAGCCCGGCGATGCCGGTCAGCACGCCCGAGGCCACATAGGCCGTCAGCCGCACGCCGAACACCGAATAGCCCAGCGCGTCCACGCGGCGTGGATTGGCGTGCGTGGCGCGCAAGATCATGCCGAAGGGCGAACGCCGCAGCCGCAGCATGCCCAGGCTGGCCGCCAGCAGCAGCCCCCATGCCGCCCAATAGACCGGCTGGCTGCCTCCCAGGTCGAACAGGCCGAAGGCGCTGGCGTCGTAGATGTTCAGCCCGTCGTCGCCACCGTACTCGCGCAGGCTGACCGCCAGGAAATAGAACATCTGCGCAAAGGCCAGCGTGATCATGATGAAGCCGATGCCGGATGTGCGCAGGCATACCGTCCCGACCACCAGGGCCACCAGCGCGCACACCACGATGCACACGGCCAACTGCACCCAGCCGTTGCCGATGCCGTAGAAGCTGAGGATACCCACTGCGTAGCAACCCAGGCCCAGGAACATGGCGTGCCCAAAGCTGACCAGTCCCGCAAAGCCCAGCACCAGGTTCAGCGCCAGCGCCGCCAGCGCGTAGATCAGGATGCGTGCGCCCAACGTCACGTAAAAGGGTTCGCCCAGCCACTGCGCCACGAACGGGACGGCGGCCAGGACCAGGAACAACAGCGGCAGCACCCAGCGCCGGTACGAAGATTCTTGCATGATGGATTGCCCTTGTTCACTGGCGCGCGGATCAGCGGCGCGCCGAAAAGACCAGGCCTTGCGGGCGGAACGCCAGCACCACGGCCATCAAGACGTAGATCAGCATCGACGCCAGCGCCGGCCCCACGGCGTTGGCGACCGGCGCGTCGAACACGGCACGCAGCAGGTCCGGCAGGAAAGCGCGCCCCAACGTGTCGATCATGGCGATCAGCAGCGCGGCGATCAGCGTGCCCCGCACCGAGCCGATGCCGCCCACCACGATGACCACCAACGCCAGGATCAGTACCGGTTCGCCCATGCCCGACTGCACCGACAGGATCGGCCCCGCCAAGGCGCCGGCCACGCCGGCCAGCACGGAACCCAGCAGGAACAGCAGCGTCTTCAGCAGGTCGACATTGGCGCCCAGCACGCTGGCGATGGGCGCGTTGCTGGCGCCGGCGCGGATCAGCATGCCAAAGCGCGTGCGCTGGATCAAAAACCATGCGCCTACTGCCACCAGCGCGCCGACCCCGATGATCATCAGCCGGTAGACGGGATAGTCGTTGCCGAACAGGCTGACCGCCCCTTCCAGCGTCTGGGGCACTGCCGCGTAATACGGCCGGCTGCCCCAGATGACCGAGGCCAGCTCGTTGAAGAACATCATCAGCCCGAACGTGGCCAGCACCTGGTACAGGTGGTCGTGCCGGTACAGCGGACGCGCGATCAGCCGTTCCAGCACCACGCCCACGAATCCGCTGCCTGCCACCGCGGCCAGGATGGAGAACGTGAAAGAGCCGCTGGCGTTGTAGGCGGTGGCCCCCAGGAAGGCGCCGATCATGTAGAGCGAGCCATGCGCCAGATTGATGAAGTTCATGATGCCGAAGATCAAGGTCAGCCCCGACGACATCAAGAACAGCAACGCCCCCAGTTGCAGGCCATTGAGCAATTGCGACAGCAGCAGCGATCCGTTCATCGGACGTCTCCCGAGGGCGGTCGCCCCGTCACTTCAGCGGGCAGTCCGCCACGTAGGCGTCCTGATGGTCCTTCAGCACGGTGGCCAACTGCTTGACGCCCACGCCCTCGCCCTCTTTCACCACCTGGTAGGCATACAGGTTCTGCACGGGCATGTTGTTGGTGTTGAACCGGAACGTGCCGCGCACCGACGGGAAGGTGGCGCCCGCCGCTTTCACGGCCGTGGCCAGCGACTTGCTGTCGCCCACTTTTCCGCCTTGCGCGCGCACGGCGGCGTCCAGCAGATAGGCCGCGTCGTAGCCGCCCACGGCGTACTCCGACGGCAGGCGGCCGTACTTGGCCTTGAAGGATTCGACGAACTTGCGGTTCTGCGGATTGTCCAGCGTGGTCGCCCACGGCGTGCCGTAGATCGCGCCCACGGCCTGCTCTTTCAGCGCGGTCAGCGTGTTGGAATCGATCAGGCTTTCCGAGAAGAACGGCAGCTTTTCCATCAGCCCGGCCTGGCGCAGCTGGCGCACGAAATTCACGCCCACGCCGCCCGTGTAGAAGGCGAACAGCGCATCGGGGCCGGCAGACTGCATGCGCGAAATCTCGGCCGAATAGTCCAGCTGCCCCAGCTGCGTATAGACCTCGTCGGACGGCTCCGCGCCATAGAAGCGCTTGAAGCCCGCCAGCTTGTCCTTGCCCGCCTGATAGTTGGCCGACATCAGGTAGGCGCGCTTGTAGCCCTGATCCTTGACGTACTTGCCCATGGCCTCCGACATGCTGTCGTTCTGCCACCCCAGCACGAAGAGATTCGACAGGCACATGCGGCCGGCGATGGGCGCGGGGCCGGCGTTGGTGGACAGCGCCACCACGCCGGATTCCTTGATGCGCCGCAGTTCGGCCATCAGCACATTCGAAAAACCCAGGCCGACGATGACGTCGACCTTGTCCTTTTCGATGAATTTCTGCACGACCTGCGCGCCCACGTCAGGCTTGAGCTGATCGTCCTCGCGGATCACCACCGCCTTCTGCCCGCCCAGGCTGCCGCCCAACTGCTCGATGCCCAGCATCAGCCCGTCGTACTGGTCCTGGCCCAGCGCCGCCTGCGGTCCGGACAGCACGCCCGTAAAGCCTATGCGGATGTCGGCACGCGCCGATTGCGGCGCAGCTACGGCCAGGGTCGCCACCGCAGCCAGTGCGGCAAGGCCGCTTGGGATTGCTTGCATCTGATGTCTCCTTGGGGGTTGAGCGGCGGCGCCGTTCTACGCGGCGCCTGCCTTGACGCGTCAGAGCTTCACGCAGACATTGCGCAGCTCGGTATAGAACTCCAGCGAATGCACGCCGCCCTCGCGGCCGATGCCCGATTGCTTGGCGCCGCCGAACGCCGTGCGCAGGTCGCGCAGGAACCACGAATTGATCCAGCAGATGCCCACGTCCAGCGCCGCGCCCAGGCGATGGGCCGTGCCGACGTTGCTGGTCCATACCGTCGCGGCCAGGCCGTAAGGCGTAGCGTTGGCCAGGGCAATGGCTTCCTCTTCCGTATCGAACGGCGCGATGTGGCAGCACGGTCCGAAAATTTCTTGCTGGATGACGGCGGACGATTCCGGCAGGCCCGTCCACACGGTGGGCTGGATCCAGGCGCCCGCGGCCAGCCCGTCAGGCATGTCCGGCACGCCGCCGCCCGCCACCACCGTCGCGCCCTCTTCGCGGGCGCGGGCGTAGTAGCTCAGCACCTTGTCGCGATGGCGCTGCGAAATCAGGGGCCCCAGGTTCACGCCGGGGTCCTTGGGCCGTCCCAGCTTGAAACCCCGCGCCCGCTCGCCCAGCGCCGCGACGAAGCGCTCGAAGATGGGCCGCTGCACATAGACGCGCTCGGTGCCCAGGCAGACCTGCCCCGTGTTGTCGAACGCGGCGCGGGCGATGCCCGCCACCGCGCGGTCGAAGTCGGCGTCCGCGAAGACAATGCCCGCGTTCTTGCCGCCCAGCTCGAACGACACGGGCCGCACGCCCACTGCCGCCGCCTGCATGATGGCTTGGCCGGTACGGGTTTCGCCCGTGAAGGTGATGCCGTCCACCAGCGGGTGGCGGCTGAGTTTTTCGCCAGCGGAGTCGGGCCCGAAGCCGTGCACCACGTTGTAGACGCCGGCCGGCACGCCGACTTCGTTCATGACTTCGCCCAACAGCGTAGCGGTGCCCGGCGTGTCTTCGGACGGCTTGACCACGACCGTGTTGCCGCAGGCCAGCGCCGGCCCGACCTTCCAGGTCATCAGCAGCAGCGGCAGGTTCCACGGGCAGATCACGCCGATGACGCCGCGCGGCACGCGCACGCCGTAGTTCAGGGCGTGTCCGCCGTCCGGCGTTTCCAGGTCGAAGGTCTCGTTGGGAACGTTGCGGATCAGGTCGGCGAAGATCTTGAAATTGGCCGCGCCGCGCGGGATGTCCAGATGGCTGGCCAGGTCATAGGGTTTGCCGGTGTCGGCGATCTCGGCGTCGACGAAATCGTCGAAACGGCGCGTGATGCCGTCGGCCACCGCGTGCAGCAGTTCTACGCGCTGCTGCGTCTTCAGCGCGCCCCAGGGGCCGCGCAGCGCCGCCTTGGCCGCCCGCACCGCGGCGTCCACTTCAGCGTCGCCGGCTTCATGCACCCGGCCGATCAGCCGGTTGTCGACCGGATCGCGGTTGTCAAAGGTCTTGCCGGTCTCGACCCAGCGGCCGTCGATGAAATTGCGGAAATCGGTCATTGCGCCCTCGGTTGTGACAGGTCGGCCAGCGCGCCTTCGGGGTCGCCGGCGGTCAGGTATTCCCACATGCGTTCATAGATGCGGCCGGTGCCTACCGCGCGGGCGGCGGCCTCTGCCGGCGACAGCACCGGCGCGCCGTCGGCCAGCCCCGCCGCGCGCAATTGCCATTCGATGCGGGCGGCGTCTTCCAGATACCAGGTCAGCACGGTGGCGTGCAGCAGCGACTCGGCGGCCACCACGGCGCCGTTGCCGCGCATCGCGATCGCGCTGGCCGCCCCCAGGGTTTCGGCCACGCCACGCGCCTGCGCATCGCTGCGCACCAGTTGCGGGTCGTCCCACAACGGCACGGCGGGCGAAAAATAAGAGCCCATGCCGTGGCGCGCGGCCGGCGTGACGCGCGCCGAAGACAGGGTCATTACGGTGGGCGGCATGGAACGGATCACGCCGCCCACGTCCGGCCGCAGCCGGTAGATGTGCTGGTGGATGCGCACTTCGCCCAGCACGCCTTCCGGCAGGTCGCCATGCACGGGAACCACCGTGCCCGCCTCGCCGGGTGCGATCAGGCCCATGGGCCGCGCCGCGCACACCAGGAAATGGTCGGCATCCAGCCGGCTGCTGCAATGCCCGTAGGCGTGGACCAGATTGGCCCGGGCCAGCGCGCGCGCGGCGACGCGCACCAGCGCCTCCTGCCCGGCGCTGGCGTCCTTGCGCGCTGCGCTCATGTCTTGAACTCCGGGATATCGGGCTTGGCGCCCCACATGCAGAACGACGACGGCACGGCGGGGAAGCTGCGCGGCCGATGGGTCTTTTCCTCTTCGGCGCTGATCAGCCTGACGCCGGTGGAGTATTCGTAGATCATCCCGTCCGGGCCGTCGAAATACAGGAACATCGCGCCCGAGGTCGGATGCCGGCCGGGGCCGAAACGGATCGGCACGTTCCATTCGCGCAGCTGATACCAGGCGCGCATGATGTCGTCGATGCTTTCGACCTGATGGTTGATGTGCTGCACGCCCGGGTACGAGGACGGGAACAGCGCAATCTTGTGATGGACTTCATCGATGCGCAGCAACGGTGCCTCGCCGATGCGGTCGCTGACCCGGGCAGACAGCAGGCCCGTCCAGAAGGCCTCGTCGCGCCGCGGATCCAGCGTGCGCAGGCCGATATGCGAGAAGCCCGTGACGCCGGCATCGCGGCCGGGGAAGTAGCGCCGCCCGCTATGTTGCGGCGCCAGCACCAGTTCGATCCGGTTGCCGGAGGGGTCGGTGAATTGCAGGAAATCGCGCACGTAGCGCTGCTCGGCATCCTCGCGCCGCCCGGCCGCGACTTGGTAGCCGCTGCGCTCGAGCACAGCGCCGGCGCGCTCCAGTTCGTCGGGCGAATCCACTTCGAACGCGGCGGTGTGGTCGCGCGGATCGCCTTCGAAATAGCAGAGGGTGTGGTCGCGGGAGTCGGACTTGAAATACGCCGCCCCGTGTTCCTTGCGGGCAAGCTCCAGTCCCAGCACCGCGGTCGCGTAGCGCACCGCAGCGTCCAGATCACGGGTGCCCAGCCGGACGTACCGGATGTCATGTAGCCGTATCACTGCTTGTCTCCAGGTGCGCCTGCCGCCGGCATCGTGCCGGGGGAATTTTTCCGCTGGATTGGCGGCGCTTTTTTCTACGATAGGCAGCGTAAATCTCGAAGTCAACAATTTTTATCGAGATTTTTTTGGCGTAGTGCTACAGTGCTCTTCATGTCTGACGGAACCCCGCTCCCCTCGCTTGCCCACACCGCCTCGGCCAATACCCTGGTGGGCACGGCCTATGTCAACCTGCGGCGCGACATCATCCAGGGCAAGCATCCGCCCGGCTCACGCCTGCGCGTCGAACATCTGAAAGACGATTACGGTGTGGGCGCGGGCACGCTGCGCGAAGCGCTGGCGCTGCTGGTGTCGGACGCGCTGGTGATCGCACAGGGGCAGCGCGGCTTTCACGTCACGCCCATTTCGCTGGAAGACTTCCGCGACATCACCGAAAACCGCGTGCTGCTGGAAACCGAAGCGTTGCGCCAGTCGATCGCGGTGGGCGACGACACCTGGGAAAGTGCCGTGCTGGCCGCCTTCCACCGATTGAGCAAGGCCGAGCAGCGCCTGGCCGCAGATCCGGAAGCCCGCTTCGAGGAATGGGAGCAGCGCAACCGCGAGTTCCACCGCGAACTGATCAGTGCCTGTCCGTCGCGCTGGATGCATCATTTCCTGGGCATCCTGTATCAGCAGGCCGAGCGCTACCGCCGACTGACCGTCACGCGCAAGCCCATCGCGCGCGACTTGCAGGATGAACACCAGGGCATCCTGGACGCCACGCTGGCGCGCGACGCCGACCGCGCCTGTGCGCTGCTTGCCGCGCACATCCGCCTGACTTACGACGCGGTCGCGCAATTGCCCACGGACTTGTTCACGTCGGCGTGATGGCCAGCAGGGGCCAGCAGGGCTTTGCCGCCGGCCGGCGCCCGAGTTGAAAAAAACCCACACTCGACGCGCCGCACGCCCTGCCCCCGTTGATTCGCCTACATCACTTCTATAGAATCAGCAATACGGGCCTTTGCCCATTTCCTTTTTCGTCCACTCAAATCACCGACAGGGAGGCTGCATGATGACTCACCCCATGCCCAACGCCGTCCCGCGCGTGTCCCCGCGACGCCATTAAGTCGTCGCCCGCGCGGAGCCATCGCTAGACCGTTACCTAGCGACCGGTCCTCCGTGCCCGCTCCAAACCCCTGAACGCAGTCGCCGGTGCCCTTGGCATCTGGCTTGTTATCCCCTCTTTCCTCACAAGGACATCCTGGCGTGTCTTGTGCCGCCAGGCCATTGTTATGGCTAGAAAAAAAATAGACTTTCGAGGACAGGCCTTTAAGGATGTCCTGGGCTTTACCTTCCGCCACTGGGGCCTGCAACCCTGGCGCACGCTCGTCATCGTGGTGCTGGCGTTGTTATCGGCCGTGGCCGATATCCTGACCCCGATGTACGCGGGCCGACTGGTCGACGCCGTCGCGTCCGGTTCAACGGGCGACGATCTGGCCTGGAGCGCCGCCCTCACGGCCTTCTGGCTGCTGGTGGCGCTGGGCGTGGGCGGCACCTTGCTGCGCCAGGCCGTGTTCCAGAACATCATCACCTTCACGTTGAAGATGATGAACGGCATCGTGTCCAACGCCTTTTACCGGGTGCAGCGCTTTTCCACCGACTGGCACGCCAACAGCTTCGCCGGCTCGACGGTGCGCAAGATCACGCGCGGCATGTGGGCCGTCGACATCCTGAACGACACGCTGCTGGTCGCGCTGCTGCCGTCCGTCGTGATGCTGGTGGGCGCCACGGCCTTGCTGGGCGCGCACTGGCCGCTGATGGGGCTGGTGGTGGGCCTGGGTTCCGTGCTGTACATCGCCGTCACCGCGGCGCTGTCGCTGGGCTTCGTGGCGCCGGCCGCGCGTCTGGGCAATGCCTGGGACACGCGCATGGGCGGCGCGTTGGCGGATGCTGTCAGCTGCAACGCGGTCGTCAAGGCCTTCGGCGCGGAGACCCGCGAAGAAGTCCGGCTGGACCGCGTGGTCAACAAGTGGCGCAACCGCACCCGCCGTACCTGGGTGCGCGCCACGCTGAACGGCGGCATCCAGGGCGCGATGCTGGTGGTGATGCAGGCCGCCATCCTTGGCGCGTCGCTGCTGCTGTGGTCGCGCAACCAGGCGACGGTGGGCGACATCACCTTCACGCTGACGATGTTCTTCGTGCTGCAAGGCTATCTGCGCGACGTGGGCATGCACATCCGCAACCTGCAACGTTCGGTCAACGACATGGAGGAACTGGTGGCGATGGAACGCCAGCCTCTGGGCGTGACCGACCGCGCCGGCGCGGGTGCGATCAAGATCACCGAAGGCGAAATCCGCTTCGAGGACGTGACGTTCCGCTATGGCTCGCACAACACCGCGCTGTACGATAAATTCTCCGCGCGCATCGCGCCCGGGGAACGCGTCGGCCTGGTGGGGCACTCGGGCTCGGGCAAGACCACGTTCATCAAGCTGATCCAGCGCCTGTATGACGTGAACGACGGCCGCATCACCATCGACGGGCAGGACATCGCCCAGGTGAAGCAGGCGTCGCTGCGCAGCCAGATCGCCATCGTGCAGCAGGACCCGGTGCTGTTTCACCGCACCCTGGCGGAGAACATCGCCTACGCCCGGCCCGGCGCCACCCAGGCCGATATTGAGCAGGCCGCCAGGCTGGCCAGCGCGCATGATTTCATCATGTCGCTGCCCAAGGGCTACGACACGCTGGTGGGCGAACGCGGCGTGAAGCTCTCGGGCGGTGAGCGCCAGCGCGTGGCGATCGCGCGGGCGTTCCTGGCGGACTCGCCCATTCTGATCCTGGACGAGGCCACCTCCAGCCTGGACAGTGAAAGCGAAGTGCTGATCCAGCAGGCGATGGACCGGTTGATGGAAGGCCGCACCACGCTGGTGGTCGCGCACCGCCTGTCGACCGTGCGCGCCCTGGACCGCCTGCTGGTGATGGACCATGGCCGCATCATCGAAGAAGGCAGCCACGATGCGCTGATCCGTTTGAAGGGCGGCCTGTACCGGCGCCTGTTCGAACGCCAGGCCCTGGAACTGACCAAGGGCATGACGGCGGCGGAACTGTTGCAGGACGGCGCCACGGCGCCTGCCGCCAAAGAGGAAGACGTGGACGAAGACGCCTACGCCTTCGGCAAGTAAGCGGCGCTGCCGTGAAAGAAAAAGGGCCTGGCGCAGCAATGCGTCAGGCCCTTTTTCTATCTTGCCCCGCCTTGTCGCGATGCGTTTCAGGCCGGGCGTTGCGCGAACGTCAGCCGCAGGCCGAAACCGATCAGCGCGGTACCGAAGATCACGCTCTGCACCTTCTGCGCGCGCGGACTGGACGACATCCAGCGCCCCACCGCCCCGCCCGCCAGCGCGCACACCACGTCGAACGCCAAGCCGAGACTGACCAGAATGACGCCCAGCAGCGCGAATTGCGGACCGATTGGCCCATGGTCCGGCGACACGAACTGCGGCAGCAGCACCGAGCAGAACAGCAGGGCCTTGGGATTGAGCACATTGGTCAGCACGCCGGCCATCAACGCGCCGCCCAGGCCCGAGCCTCGCGGCGGCGTCTGGCCGGCAGCGTCCAGCACCACGGGCCCGGCCCGCAGCAGCCGCACGCCCAGCCACATCAGATAGATGCCGCCCACGGTGCGGGCGGCGTCGAACGCCCACGGGTGAGTCTTGAACAAGGCCGCCAGCCCCAATGCCGCCAATGTCACGTGGGCGGCGCGCGCAATGGCCAGACCGACGGCAACCGCCAACGCCTGCCCCCGGCCCCGCAATACACCCGTTTCCAACAACAGGATCATGTCCGGCCCAGGCACCACGTACACAATCAGCAAGGCCCCAAGAAACATCGCCATATCGGCCATCACCGCGCTCTCCCACGCATTCTTCAAGGCGATCATTCTAGGAAAATCGGGCTGGCATGTGCTTGCGATTCATGCCAATCTGATTACCATGGTTGGCATATTCATCTTCTTAACTAATTTATTTCTTAAATCTATGCCAAAACGCGACCTGGATGCTTACGACCGGCGCATTCTCGAGGCCTTGCAGCAGAACGGCCGCCTGACCAATGTGGAGCTTGCCGAACAGATCGGCCTGTCGCCCTCGCCCTGCCTGCGCCGCGTGCGCATGCTGGAAGAAGCGGGTGTGATCCAGGGCTACGAGGCCCGGCTGGCGCCGGACGAAGTCGGCCTGGGCCTGACCGTGTTCGTCGGCGTCAAGGTGGAGCGGCACCACGAACGCGATGCCGAGCAGTTCCGCAAGGAAGTCAGCGCGCTGCCGGAAGTCATCGCCGCGCACCTGGTATCCGGCGAATCCGACTTCCTGCTGCAGGTCGTAGTGCCCGACCTGCGCGGTTACGAGCGCTTCCTGCTGGGCACACTGCTGAAGCTGCCGGGCGTAAAGGACATCCGCAGCAACTTCGCCATCCAGACGGTCAAACCGCAAAGCCCGCTGCCGCTGGACCATCTGGGCAAGTAACCCGCCCTAGGGCATGGCCGCCGCCGCCCGGTCCACCGCGGCGCGCCGCCGATCGAACCGCGCCTGCGACATCTCCAGGTAACGCTGGACCACCGCCGGCTCGGACGTCTTGGGCGTGCCGCCGGGAAACGGCGGCTTGGGGTCGTATTCGATCTGCAGCTGAATGAGCTTGGCGACGTCGTCGCCGCAAAGCGCCGCCACGACCTTCAGGCCCATGTCGATGCCCGAGGTCACGCCGCCTGCGGTGTAGGTATTGCCGTCCACGCACAGGCGCTCGTCAGTAGGGATGGCGCCGAAGCGCGACAACAGTTCGCGCGCCCGCCAATGGCTGGACGCCCGCTTGCCGCGCAACAGCCCGGCCGCCCCCAGCAGCAGCGACCCCGTGCAAATACCAAACAGATATTGCGCGTCCTGCCCCTGCTTGCGCGTGAATGCCACCCAATCCGGGTCAACAATGGCATCATCCGTGCCCGGCCCGCCGGGCACGACCAGCAGATCGCAGGGCGGCGCGGACGCCACCGTCTGGGTGGGCACGAATTGCAATCCGCGATCGCACCGTACCGGATCCCGCGTTTTTGCGACAAAATCCACGGTGAAGCCCGGCGCGTTCGCCAGGACCTCATAGGGGCCGGTCATATCCAGCTGGGTCAGCCCTTCGAACAAGAGAATATTCACATGCATGACGATGCTCCTTCAAGAACGCCAACGCCCAGCATAGGCGGACGCGCCCAGCCCGTTGCGCCACAAATGGCGGAAAACGCGCCACAACGCGTGCTGTTCGTCCTGTTCGACGGCTTTCAGCCGCTGGACCTGGCAGGCCCTTGGCAGGCATTCAGTTCGGCAAACGAAGAGGCGGGAAAGGCGCTGTACCAGTTGAACACGATCGCCGCCGAACGCGTCGTCAGCACCTGGGAGCAAGGGCTGCGCATGCAGGTGGACGGCACCTTCGAAGAAGACGGCGACGCACCGGTCGACATGCTGCTGGTGCCAGGCGGCCCCGGCGTCGACCGCGCCAGCGCGCACGCGGAAACGCGCGCCTGGCTACGCCGCCGCGACGCCGGCGCCGCGCGCACGTGCAGCGTCTGTACCGGTGCGTTCGTCCTGGCCGCGGCGGACCTGCTCAACGGCTTGGCCGTCACCACGCACTGGCGCTCGGCGGACCGGCTGCGCCAGATGTACCCCGCGCTGCGCGTGCAGGACGACCGCATCTTCATCGAAAGCGGCAAGTACTGGACCTCTGCCGGCGTCACCGCAGGCATCGATCTGGCGCTGGCCCTGATCGAACGCGACCATGGCGCGGCACTGTCGCAGCAGGTGGCGCGCCGGCTGGTCGTCTTCATGCGGCGCGACGGCGACCAGCGCCAGTACAGCCAGAGCCTGCGCCTGCAAGACCGCGTCGCCGCGCCGTTCCGCGACCTGGTCGAAAAGATTGAAGCGCACTTGTCGGCGCGCTGGTCGGTGGACGACATGGCGGACGCCTGCCATATGTCGCGGCGCACCTTCCAGCGCAAATTCGCGGCGCACTTCGGTGTGGCGCCCACCGAAGTGCTGCGGCGCCTGCGCGAAGAACGGGCCAGCGCGCTGCAAAGCACCGGCAAAATGCCGCGCAAGACCGTCGAGCAGCATGTGGGACCGTTGCATAAAAGGCCGGAACGGCTTTCCTGACATGCCGATCACCGACAGCCCCTGCCCCGAATGCGGCCATCCCCAAGCCACACGCACGCAGGGCATGAGCCTGATTGCGGAATGCGCGCATTGCGGCTGGATGGTGGCCACGACCAATCCCAACCACCCCTTCCATGACCGCACGCCCTACACGGTGCGCGCGCGTGCGCAAGGCATCGCGCGCGGCACCGCCATCGCCCGCCTGTCGGCAACCTTGGGCACCGGCGTCCCCGCCGCGCGCGCCATCCTCGACCAGGATCTGCCCGTGGCGGAAAACGTCTATGCGTACGAGGTGATCCGGCTGCACAAGCTGCTCTGGCCGCAAGGCCTGTCGCTGCAGGTCACGCCGGAATTCACCTGGGAACTGGACGACAGCCTTTAGCCCGCCAGCCCCACGGACATGCCGCCGCACACGTACAGCAGCTGCCCCGTGATGAAGCCCGCGCGCCGGTCCAGGAACAGGGCGACGCTGTGCGCCACCTCTTCCGGCTGCCCGACCCGGCCCACGGGGATGGAGGCTTCCAGCGCCAGCGTCTTCGGCTGGCCGGGCGGGTTCGACTGGTTGAACAATTCGGTCGCGATCGGGCCTGGCGCCACGGTGTTCACGGTGATGCCGTCGGCGGCCAGCTCCAGCGCCCAGGTGCGCGTCATGCCGGCCAACCCCGCCTTGGACGCGCCGTACACCGTTCGCCCGCCCTTGCCCAGCGCGGCGCGGCTGCCGATGTTGACCACGCGTCCGTAGCCCGCCTGGCGCATGCCCGGCAACAACGCCTGCAACAGCAGCACGGGCGCCGTGACGTTCAAGGCCATCGTGCGCAGCAGGTCTTCCTCGGAAACGTCCTCGATGTTGGCGACCTGGATCATCCCCGCGTTGTTGACCAGGTGCAGCACCGGCCGCTCGGCCGCCAGCTCGCGCGCCGCCTCGCGGGTGGCCGCCGCATCGCCCAGGTCGACCGAGTGGAAGGTCTCGCCGGGGAGCAGTTGGTCGGGCGCTCGGCGGCTGAAATTGACGACCTGATAGCCGTCCTGCACCAGGCGCGCCACGATGGCGCGGCCGATACCCCGGCTGCCGCCGGTGACAAGTGCGATGGGGGTGTTCATTGCGCGGTGATTCCTTTGTCTTTGATGAGTCCGCCCCATTTCTTGCGCTCGTCGCGCTCGAAGGCGGCCAGGTCGTCGCCGAAAAGCGTACCGGGTTTGGCGCCCATGGTGGCGAAGTTGGTGGCGATGGCCTGGCTTTGCAGGCCGCTGCGCGCGGCATCGATCAATTGCTTGACCACGGGCGCCGGCGTGTTGCGCGGCGCGTACAGGGCGAACCACGCCGTGACGTCGAACCCGGGCAGACCCGACTCCGCAACGGTGGGCAGGTTCGGCACCGACGGATCGCGTTCGCCGGATGTGACGGCCACCCCGCGCACCAGGTTGCCGTCCTTGATCTGCGCCAATGCGCCCGGCAGGTTGTCGAACAGCAGGTCCACCTGGCCGCCCGCCACGGCCGGCAAGGATGCGGACGTGCCCTTGAACGGCACATGCAGCATCGTCACCCCCGCCATCGATTCGAAATACGCGCCCGTCAGATGGACCGACGATCCGATGCCGGGCGAGGCATAGGTCAGCTTCTTGTCGGGCGATTGCTTGGCCGCCTTGATGACGTCGGCCACGGTCTTGTACGGCGATTTGGCGCTGACGGCGATCACGTTGGGGGTCGTGGAGACCAGCGCGATCGGTACCAGATCCCGTTCGGGATCGAACGTCATGTTGCTGTAGAGAAACTGGTTGATGGTCTGCGTGCCGATGGTGCCCAGGCCCAGCGTGTAGCCGTCCGCCTTCGCGCGGGCCACGTACGCCATGCCGATGTTGCCGCCCGCGCCCGGCTTGTTTTCCACCAGCACGGTCTGCTTCAAACCCGGTTGCAGCGCATTGGCGATGGCGCGGCCGAAGATGTCCGCGCCGCCGCCCGGCGGATACGGCACGACGACGGTGACGGGGTGTTCGGGATAGCCGGCGGCCTGGGCCGCGGGTAGCGCCACAGCCGCCAGGGCGGCGGCGGTCAGCCAGCGCCGCGCGGCGCGCGGATGCACGAATTGCGTCATGAATTTTGTCTCCTATCGAACTCGCTTATTGCGGGTTTCTTCTTAAGGCTTTCGCGGATACTCAAAGTACGTAAATACGTACTATAGTTATAAAAACATAGAAAACGGATAGGAGACAAGCAAATGAAACGCTGGACGCAACGCCCGGAAGGGTCCACCTGGGGCGACTTCGGGCCAGACGACGAACTGGGCCGGCTGAACCTGCTGACGGAAGAAAAGGTGTTGCAGGGGGTGCGCGAAGTGCGCGCGGGCAAGGTGTTCTGCCTGTCGCTGCCGCTGGACCTGCCCGGCGGCAACGTGCTGAATCCACGCCGCCATGCACCCACGCTCAAGCCCACGTTCCGCGAAGGCACGCCCTACCTGAATTTCGCGATGTCGCAGGTGCAGCCCGAGGCGGTCGACGTGCTGTCGGATGACCAGGTCACGCTGTCCATGCAGTACTCCACGCAGTGGGACGGCCTGTGCCACGTAGGCGCCCTCTTCGACATCCAGGGCGACGGCCAGGCCCGCCGCGTCTATTACAACGGCTACGCGGCCGGCGTCGACGTGTTCGGCGGCGCCGATCCCGACACGTCGGGCGACGCTTGCTGCCCGCCAGGCGGCTCGTATGCCCGCAAGCTGAGCATCAGCCGCTACGCCGAAAAAGGCATGCAGGGACGCGGCGTGCTGGTGGACCTGGCGCGCGCGTTCGGCCCCGGCCGCACATTGGTGGGTCAGGAACAACTGCAGCGCGCCATGCGCGACCAGAACGTCGTCGTCGAGCCGGGCGACATGCTGGTGCTGCGCACGGGGTTCGCCGAACGCTTGGTGGACATGAACGGCCAGCCCGATCCGCACGTGCTGGAACAGACCGGCGCCGTGCTGGACGGCGCCGACACGGCGCTGCTGGACTGGATCACCGCCAGCGGGGTCGCCGCCCTCTGCGCGGACAACTACGCCGTGGAGTCCTATCCCGCGCGCACATCCGGCCCCGGCCATTCGATCCTGCCGCTGCATCACCATTGCCTGTTCAAGCTGGGCGTGCCGCTGGCGGAACTCTGGTACCTGAAAGACCTGGCCGATTGGCTGCACGCGCAGGGCCGCAACCGCTTCCTGCTGACCGCTCCGCCCTTGCGCATGCCGGGCGCGGTGGGCTCCCCCGTGACGCCGATCGCCACGGTGTAAGCCATGTTCGTACCGACTTCGACGTTTTCCGGCCACCTCGACGCGCTGGCCGCGCGCCGCCCCGAGGCAAGCCTGCTGATCGACCAGGACCAGCGGATCAGCGCCGCGCAGTTGCGCGCGCAAAGCCGGGCACTGGCCGCGGGGCTCGCCCGCATCGGCGTGCGGCCTGGCCACCGCGTGGCCGTCTGGCTGCCCAACTGCGCGGCCTGGGTGGAATCTTTCCTGGCCTGCGCGCACCTGGGCGCCGTGGTGCTGGCCGTCAACACGCGCTTTCGCGCGCTGGAAGTAGCCGACATCCTGGGCCGCGGGCAAGCGGACTGGCTAGTGTTCTGGCCGGGCTTCAAGGGCATCGATTTCCAGGGCATTCTTGACGGCGTCGACCCCGCTCAATTGACGCGCCTGCAAGGCGTGGTGGCGCTGACCGGGGCGGACGAAGCCGCCCTGGCCGCCGTCCCCGGCATACCGGTGCACCGCTATGCGGACCTGCTGGCCGCCGACACCCCGCCGCCCGCCCCGCACGGCAACGCCGGCGTGCTGTGCTTCACCACATCGGGCACCACGTCCAAACCCAAGTTCGTCCTGCATGACCAGCAGACCTTATTGCGCCACGGCGCGGCGGTCGCGCAGGCCTTCGGTTACGACGACGACAGCTGCGTGCTGGCCAGCGCGCCGTTTTGCGGCGCATTCGGCTTTGCGACGCTGGTGGGCGGCCTGGCGCAAGGCGTGCCTGTGGTCTGCGCGCCGGTGTTCAACGCCGCGGAATCGGCCCAGGCCGTCGCCCGCCATGCCGTCACCCATACGTACGCCAACAACGAGGCGCTGGTCGGCATGATGCAGGCCGCCCCGCCTGGCGCCTTCGCCTCGGCGCGCCTGTTCGGCTTCGCCAGTTTCACGCCCGCGCTGGACAACATGCTGGACCTGGCCCGCGAGGCCGGCGTGCCACTGACCGGCCTGTACGGGTCCAGCGAACTGATCGCGCTGGTGGCGGGCCAACCACGCGATGAGGCCGACGGCGATGTCTCGGCGCGCCATCAGCCCGGCGGTACGCTGATCTATCCCGACGCCCGCGTGCGCGCCCGCGACCCCGAATCCGGGCAGGTGTTGCCGCACGGCCAATCCGGGGAAATCGAAATCCTGTCGCCCAGCCTGATGCAAGGCTATCTGGACAACCCCGAGGCCACGCGCCACGCCGTCACGGACGACGGCTATTTCAAGACGGGCGACCTGGGCTACACGCTGACGCCGCGCCAGTTCGTGTTCCAGACGCGCATGGGCGATTCCCTGCGGCTGTCGGGCTTTCTGGTGAACCCGGTTGAAATCGAGCAAGTGGTCGAGACCCTGCCCGGCGTACGCGCCTGCCAGGTCGTGGGCGCCACGCGCCAGGGCAAGATCGTGCCTTACGCCTTCGTGCTGCTGCACGAGGGCGCCACAGCCGATCCCGACGGCTGGACGGCCGCCTGCAAAGCTGCGATGGCAGGCTTCAAGGCGCCCGCGGGCTTCACCGTGCTGGACGCCTTCCCATCGGTCGAGAGCGCCAACTCGGTCAAGATCCAGAAGCACCGGCTGCGCGACATGGCAGACGCTATGCTCTCGGATCCTTCACCGCCGCCCGCCCCCTGACCATGTCCGCCCGCAAGCTCTTTTCGCACAGCCCCCAGCCGCTTTACCTGCAAGCGGCGGCGCTGTTCCGCAGCCATATCCAGAATCGCACCTGGCGGCCGGGCCAGCAGATCCCGCCACTGGAATCGCTGATGGAAACCTATGGTATTTCGCGGGCGACCATCCGCCAGGCGTTCGGCCTGCTGGAGCAGGACGGGCTGATCCGGCGCTCGCGCGGGTCGGGCACGTTCGTCAACGCCGAACTGCCGGAAACGCCTACGCTGCTGATCCCCAAGACCTGGGCCGAAACCGTGGAACTGAGCAATCAGCTGGGCACGGTGTCGCTGGTGGAATCCAGCGCCGACTCGCCGCTGCCCGACACGTTGGGCATGCCCTGCGGGGCCGACCGCAGCGGCAGCTTCCAATATCTGCGCCGCGTGCACACCACGGAGGCGGGCCCCTTCTGCTATAGCGAGGTCTTCCTGGAAAGCGGCCTGTTCCGCAAGCATCGCGCCCGCATCCAGAAAAGCACCGTCGCGCCGGTGCTGGACCAGTTCTACGGCGCCCGCATCACCGAGGCCCGCCAGGTGCTGAACGTGATCGAGGCCGGCCAGGAGTCCGCGGAATCCTTGCAGATTCCAGTGTCGTCGCCCGTGGCCGAGTTGCGGCGCTATGCCTGCATCGATGGCCGCGTGGTGTATTTCGCGCGGCTGGAATTCCCGTTCCGCAAAGTGCGGATGGAATTCGACCTGCTGACCCAGCGTTGAATCCCCCCGCCCCCGACCGCCCAAGGAGCCTACCCCGCCACCACGCCCCCGTTTCGCGGCCCGACCCAGACCCACATAGAGCGCGGCATTACGCCAATCAAGCGCCAGCAGGTTCCAGACAGATCCGGCACAAGAGGAGACAAACCATGGCTAACGCCAACACGCCCCGGATTTCATCGCATTGCCGCAGCACGCTTACCCGTTTGTTCACCACCACCGCCATCGCCGCGGGCATCGCCGCCGCCCTGGCCGCGCCTGCGCACGCGCAATCTGCCGCCGTCTCTGACGACATCGTCCGGCTGGGCCTGATCCTGGACATGAGCGGCGTCTACGCCGACGTGACGGGCAAAGGCAGCGCCACCGCCGCCGAAATGGCGATCGCCGACTTCGGCGGCACGGTGCTGGGCAAGAAGATCGACCTGATGGTGGTGGACCACCAGAACAAGGCAGACATCGCCGCCGCCAAGGCGCGCGAATGGTACGACACCCAGAAGGTGGACGCGATCATGGACGTGGCGGGCTCGGCGCCCGCGCTCGCCGTGCTGGAAGTGGCCCGCGAAAAGAAAAAGATCGTCGTCTTCAGCGGCCCCGGCACCGAACGCATCACGAACGATTTGTGCTCGCCCTATTCCGTGCACTACACCTACGACACCTGGTCGCTGGCCAACACCACCGCGCGCGCCACCGTGGAGAAAGGCGGCAAGACCTGGTACTTCCTGACGGCGGACTACGCTTTCGGCCACACGCTGCAGGCCTCCGCCACCGAAGTCGTCAAGGCCAATGGCGGCACCGTGCTCGGCGCCTCGCGCCATCCGCTGGGATCCAGCGATTTCGCTTCCTACCTGCTGCAGGCCCAGGCCAGCAAAGCCCAAGTCGTTGGGCTCGCGAACGCGGGCGGCGACACCGTGAACGCCATCAAGGCCGCCAGCGAATTCGGCCTGACCAAGGGCGGCCAGAAAATGGCCGGCTTGCTCTTGTACATCAACGACATCCACGCCATCGGCCTGGAAGCTGCCGCCGGCCTGACCCTGACCGAGGCCTTCTACTGGGACATGAACGACCAGACCCGCGCCTGGTCGCAGCGCTACTACGACAAGCTCAAGAAGATGCCCAACATGAGTCAGGCGGGCACGTATTCGTCGGTGATGCACTACCTGAAGGCCGTGCAGGCAGCCGGCACCGACGAACCCGTGGCCGTCATGAAGCAGATGAAGTCCCTGCCCATCAACGACTTCTTCGCCACCAACGGCCGCATCCGCGAAGACGGCCGCATGGTGCACGACATGTACCTGTTCGAAGTCAAGCAGCCGTCTGAATCCAAACGGCCGTGGGACTACTACAAGCTAGTGGCGACGCTACCCGGCGACCAGGCATTCATGCCATTGTCAAAGTCGACCTGCCCGCTGGTGAAGAAGTAGGCGGCAGCACCCCGCTTACGCGCGCAGCACCCGGTCCAGCTCCAGCACCGACTGGTACAGGACCCGGGTGCCGTCCAGCAACTGCGCGGGTTCGATCCATTCTTCCGGGCAGTGGCTGCGGCCATTCAGGCACGGGATGAAGACCATGCCGATGGGGCCCGTGGGCGCCATGTACACGGCGTCATGGCCCGC
>Ga0160439_1000104_pt1 | contig 69475 bp, 66 predicted proteins | sample HID1975M_E0MG_FD_108201 | JGI IMG/M metagenome (GOLD analysis project Ga0160439, IMG submission 108201) | Enriched soil microbial communities from UW Madison campus, WI, USA - HID1975M_E0 MG | ecosystem: Environmental > Terrestrial > Soil > Unclassified | place: USA: Madison, Wisconsin...
GCCCCGTCCGGCGTGCTCGTGCCCTTGCCGGGCGGTCCGCCGCGGCCGGACCGGGCGGTCCGGCGCAGCTCTGACACCACTGACATCTGCGATCACCTCGTTGTGCTCGTTCGTGGGAAACCGGTTCCCTCGCCGGTACCGTAGCACCGGGTCAGGCTCTTGGGAACCGGTTTCCCATCGTGTATGTTCGGCCGTATCCGGACCGTGACGTCCGCCGTTCGAGACGCGATCCGTCTCGGGTTCCATCGTCCGCGAAGGACCCGACGACGTACCGCAGGAGGCTGCAATGACGCAGAACGTGTGGGCCCGCACCGCGCCCACGATCGCCGAGGTGGCCAACGCCGCCGGCGTGTCCCGCGCGACCGTGTCGCGCGTGATGAACGGTCGCGTGACGGTCGACCCCGACCTCGCGCAACGCGTCCGTGAGGTGGCCGAACGACTCCAGTACCGCCCCAGCAACGTCGCCCGCAGCCTGTCCCTGGGCCGCACCAACACGGTGGCGGTGGTGGTTCCCGACCTCGCGAACCCCATGTTCCAGCAGGTGCTGCGCGGCGTGGCCGGCGCGGCGGGGGAGGCGGGGTACCGCGTGCTGGTCGCGGACACCAGCGAGTCCGAGGTCGACGAGCAGCAGGTGGCGCTCGACGCCCGCACACGGTGCGACGCGCTGGTGCTGGTGTCCCCGCGGATGCCCGAGGCCACGCTGCGCACGCTCCTGCAGCAGGTGGGACCCGTCGTCGTCGTCAACCGCGAGCAGGACGGCATCACGTCGACCCTCACGATCGACTACGCCGCCGGCGTCGAGGACATCGTCGAGCACCTCGTCGGGCTCGGCCACCGCCACCTGCTCTACCTGGCCGGCCCGCCGTCGTCGGCCTCCCACCTGACCCGCCTGGGCGCGCTGCGCGCCGCCGCCGCGCGCCTGGACGGCGTCCGGCTGAGCGAGCGCGCGGCGGGACCGTCGGTCGAGTCCGGCTACGCGGCCGCCGAGGACGTCCTCGCGTCCCGCGCCACCGCCGTCGTCGCCTACAACGACCTCGTCGCGTTCGGCCTGCTGGCGCGCCTCAACGAGCTGGGCGTCGCCGTCCCGGCCGAGATCTCCGTGACCGGGTTCGACGACATCGAGTTCGCCCGTTTCGCGGTCCCGTCCATGACCACCGCAGCCGTTCCCCAGCGCGAGCTGGGCCGGCTGGCCTGGCAGCACCTGGCGGCGCTCGTCGCCGGTGACCATCCCGACCCCTCTCCGGCGGCCATCCGCCCGGTCCTCGCCGTGCGGGCGAGCACCGGACCGGTCCCGCCGGGCGCCCGACTGGAGGCCGACCACGTGAGACTCCGCAGCGACAGCACCACGTCCGTGCTGACGACGACCTGGGCGGAAGGGGACGCCGCGACCCTCACGGGCGTCGTCCGCGTCGGGCCCGACGACGACGTCCGGATCCCGCTCGCGCACTACGACACGGGCACGTCGCTCGCGTCGGTGCACTCGCCGCGGCCGTTCCTGCACCCGGTGCGCAGCGCGTGCGGGGTCGCGCTCACCCAGACGAGCCCCGTGGACCACCGGCACCACTACGGCGTCTCGATGGCCGTGGCGTCGGTGAACGGGACGTCGCACTGGGGCGGTCGCACGTTCCTTCGCGACGAGGGCCCGACGCTGCTGCCCAACCACGGCCGCCAGGACAGCCTGGGCGTGCGGTTCGGAGACGACGGCACGACGCTGGTCGACCGGTTGGTCTGGCGCGACGAGCACGGCCGCCCGCAGCTGCGCGAGGAGCGCCGCATCACCGCGTCCCCGCTCGACGACGCGAGCGGCTGGGCCATGCGCTGGACGTCGGTGCTCGACGCGCGGCACGGGGCGGTGCGGATCGAGAGCCCGGCCACCAACGGCCGCCCCGGCGCCGGCTACGGCGGGATCTTCTGGCGGCTGCCGTCGGCGGACGCGACGACCGTGCTGGGCGAGGGGCTCGTGGGCGAGGACGCCGTGCACGGCAGCTCGTCGCCGTGGCTCGCGCTGGTGCAGCGCCGCGAGCAGGCGACGACGACCCTGCTCCTGGTGCAGCCGACCGACGTGCGGCCGTGGTTCGTCCGCGTGCGTGAGTACGTCGGAGCCGGGCCCGCGCTCGCGTGGGACGCGCCGCTCGGCATCGCGGCGGGGGACGCGCTGAGCGTCGGGCTCGCGGCCGTCGTCGTCGACCGTGCGCTGACCGAGGACGAGTGCGCGGAGCTGGCGGGGCAGGCATGGGCGTGACGGCCTCGACCGCGAACATGGCCCCGTCGGTGGCCGTCGTCGGCGTGCACGGCCACGGCGCCAGCCACCTGCGTCGCCTGGCCGAGCAGCAGCTCGGCGGCAGCGTCCGGATCGCGGCCGTCGTCGACCCGCGGCCCGTGGACGGCCACCCGGACGTCCCGGACGGCGTGCGCTGGTACGCCGACCTTCACCAGCTCCTGGCCGACCGCGCACCCGACGTCGTCGTGCTGGCGACCCCGATCCACACGCACCTGGCGCTCGCGTCCGCCGCGATGCGGGCGGGGTCCGACGTGCTGCTCGAGAAGCCGACGGTCACGTCGATGGCCGAGCACGCCGAGCTGCTGGACGTCGTCGCGCAGACCGCGCGGCTGTGCCAGGTGGGCTTCCAGACGTACGCGTCGCATGCGCTGCGCGTGCTGGAACGGATCGTCGCGGACGGGGAGATCGGGACGCTCGAGGGCGTCGGCGCGGTCGGCACCTGGGTGCGGACGGCCGCGTACTACGGTCGCGCGCGGTGGGCGGGCCGGCGCACGCTCGACGGCGTGGCGGTGGTCGACGGCGTCGTCACCAACCCGCTCGCGCACGCGGTGGCCACGGCTCTGCTGCTGGCGGACGCGTCACGTGCCGACCAGGTCGCGGACGTCGTCGTCGACCTGCACCGCGCACACCCCATCGAGGCCGACGACACGTCCAGCGTGGTCGTCACGACGGACACCGGCCTGCGCGTCGGAGCGGGCCTGACGGTGTGTGCGCCGGGGCGATCGCCCGCGCGCGTGGTGCTGTACGGCTCGCACGGCACGGCGACCCTGTTCTACGAGACCGACGACATCGAGGTGGACGGCCGCCGCGGTCGTCGGCGCATCGGGTCGACGCGCGGCGACCTGCTGACCAACCTGCTCGACGTGCGTGCCGGGCGCGCCGACGCCCTGAGCGCCGACGTCGCCTCGACCGGCGGGTTCATGCGCGTGCTGGACGCCGTGCGCACCGCTCCCGACCCGGCGCCGATCGCCGACGAGTGGCTGGACCGGCGCGGGACGGGTGACGAGCGCTGGCCGGTGGTCGCCGACGTCGAGGCCTGGTGCGAGCGGGCCGCGCGCGAGCAGCGCACGTTCACCCAGCTGGGCGCGCCCTGGGCCTGACGCCCGATCGCGCGACCTGCTCTACTGGTCGCCTGGCGGTGGGAGGTGCGGTGATGGGCACACGACTGCTCCTGGCGTGCGTGCTCGTGGTCGTCTCGTTGGCGGGGTGCGACAGCGGGGCGAGCAGTGACGGCGGGGTGAGCGGCTCGGCGGCGTGCGCGGCGCCCGCCACGGAGCTCTCGGCGACGACCGCGCACCCCGGCGACACGCTCACGGTCGTCAGCCACGACCAGCTCGACGTCAGCGGCGACGACGAGTGCCCCGACACGGGCCGCAGCCCCGTCACCTGGACCCCACGCACCGGCCTCGACGTCACCTGGCAGCAGGAGAACAGGACCGCGACGCTGGCCACGGGCGACGCCGACGCGAACGGCGAGCTGACGACGGTCGTCACCGTCCCCGCCGACGCGCTGCCGGGCCCGGCGACGATCGTCGTCGACCACGCCGAACCGGCGACGATCGAGGTCGTCCGCTAGGACCTCACGACAGCAGCGCGGCGACCACCAGCAGGACCGGGACGCAGACGATCGTCGTCACGACGCCGGCGTCGCGGGCGAGCTCCGGGGACGTGCGGTAGCGGATCGCGTAGACCAGCACGTTCTGCGCGGTGGGCAGCGCGGCCATCGTCGTGACGGCCAGCAGCGCGTGCGGTGGCAGGCCCAGCAGCGTGCCGATGCCCCAGGCCAGCGCGGGGTGCGCGAGGTTGCGCAGGACGACGACGACCGCGAGGTCGGCGCGCGGGACCACGCCCCGCGGCGTGCGGGGTCCGGCCAGGGAGAGCCCGAACGTCAGCAGCGCGAGCGGTGCCGCGGCGGCACCGACGACGCGCAGCGGCTCGAAGGCCACGTCGGGCAGCGACCACGGCAGCGCCGCGAGCAGCAACCCGATCAGCGTCGCGACGATGATCGGGTTGCGCAGCGTGCGCCCCAGCACGGGGCCCAGCGCCGTGGTCCGCGACTCCGCGGACTCCAGGATCGTGAACGCGACGGGTGCGAGCACGAGCAGCTGGAAGAGCAGCGGCGGCACCACGGCGACCGCGTCGCCGAGCAGGTAGACCGCCAGCGGCAGGCCGATGTTGCCCGCGTTGACGTAGGACGCGGCGAGGGTTGCGATCGTCGCCTCCCCCGCGGGGTGGCGCCGCGCGAAGAGCAGGGCGGCGACGCCCGCGACGACCGCGGTGCTCAGCCAGCTCGTCGCCGCGGACCGCGACACGAGCTGGTGCAGGTCCGCGTGCGCGACGGTCGTCAGCAGCAGCGCGGGGGTCGCGACGACGAACACGACGCGCGCGAGCGCCGACGCCGCGTGCTCGCCGAGAGTGCCGCGCGCGCCCAGGAACCACCCGGCCAGCACGATGACGGCCATCGTGCCGATCGCCTCGAGCACCGCCGTCATGCGGTCGGCCGACGCGTCGTCATGCGGTCATGATGCGCGATCGCCCAGGTGGGGCAGGACGTGGCTCACGTACCGGGCGGCGACCGTCGCGACCGTCTCGTCGCCCGGCGCGTCCCAGACCGCCTGGTTGAAGATCTCCACCTCGACGTCGCCCGTGTACCCGGCCTCGGCGACCCACCGCGTGATCGTCGCGAAGTCGACGTACCCGTCGCCGACGTGGCCGCGGGACAGCAGGGAGTCGGCGGCGAGCGGCAGGATCCAGTCGCACACCTGGTAGCCGGCGATCCGGCCCCCGGCGCCAGCGCGCGCGATCTGCCGCTGCAGGTCCGGGTCCCACCACACGTGGTAGGTGTCGACGACGACGCCGACGGTGGCCGCGTCGAAGGCCTCGGCGATGTCGAGCGCCTGCCCGAGCGTCGAGAGGACCGCCCGGTCGGCGGCGAACATCGGGTGCAGCGCCTCGAGCACGAGCCGCACGCCGTGCTCGGCGGCGAAGGGCGCGAGCTCGCCGACCCGGTCGACGACGCGCTGCCGGGCCGCGACGAGGTCGCGCGCGGGGTCCGGGTCGGCGGTCGCCGGTGTCGCCGGGAGGCCGGGCGACGGGCACGCGGGGAGCCCGCCGACGACCATCACGAGCTCGCTGGTCCCGACGGTCGCGGCCTCGACGACGGCGCGTCGGTTGTCGTCGAGCGCGGCCCGCGCGGCGTCGTCGTCGGCCGCCGTCAGGAAACCCCCGCGGCAGAGCGACGACACGCGCAGCCCGGCGTCCGCCACGATGCGCGCGGCCTTGTCCGCGCCGACCTCCTGGACGCGGTCGCGCCACAGGCCGACGGCGGGCAGGCCCGCGCGGGCCGCGCCCTCGACGGCCTCGCGCAGGTCCCACGCCTTCGTCGTCGCGGTGTTCAGCGAGAGGCGGCTCAGGTCCGGGCTCACAGCTCGATCACCGGCACGTCGAGCCGGCGCCCCTCGGCCGACGAGCGCAGCCCGAGCTCGGCGAGCTGCACGCCGCGGGCCGCGGAGAGCAGGTCGAATCGGTGCGGCCGCCCGGCGTGGACGTCGGCCAGGAACTCCTCCCACTGCAGCTTGAAGCCGTTGTCGAGCTCGGCGTTGGCGGGGACCTCGAGCCACTGGTCGCGGAACGGCTCGGTCACGGGCAGGTCCGGGTTCCAGACCGGCTTGGGGGTGTGCGCGCGCTGCTGCGCGACGCACCTGCGCAGGCCCGCGACGGCCGAGCCGTGCGTGCCGTCGACCTGGAACTCGACCAGCTCGTCGCGGTACACGCGTACGGCCCACGACGAGTTGATCTGCGCGACCACCGGGTCGCCGGCCGGCGTCTCGACGTCGAAGATCCCGTACGCGGCGTCGTCGGCCGTGGCGGCGTACTCGCGGCCCTGCTCGTCCCAGCGGGTCGGGATGTGCGTGACGGTGGTCGCAGTGACCGTCCTGACGGCGCCGAGGATGCCCTCCAGCACGTAGTTCCAGTGGCAGAACATGTCCGTGGTCATGCCGCCGCCGTCCTCCTTGCGGTAGTTCCACGACGGCCGCTGCGCCTCCTGGTGCTCGCCCTCGAACACCCAGTAGCCGAACTCGCCGCGCAGCGACAGGATCCGCCCGAAGAAGCCCTCGTCGACCAGACGCCGCAGCTTGACCAGGCCCGGCAGGTACAGCTTGTCGTGGACCACGCCGGCCGTGATGCCCGACGACGCCCCGAGCCTGGCCAGGTCGATCGCCTCGTCCAGCGTCTCGGCCGTCGGCTTCTCCGTGTAGACGTGCTTGCCGGCCTTCATCGCCTTGGTCAGCGTCTGCGCGCGCAGGCTCGTCATGGACGCGTCGAACACGACGTCCACGCTCGGGTCGTCGATCGCGCCGTCGAGGTCCGTCGACCAGTGCTCGACCCCGTGCCGCGCCGCGACGTCCGCGACCTTGTCCGCGTTGCGCCCGATCAGGATGGGCTCCACCTGCAGCCGCGTCCCGTCCGGGAGCAGGATCCCGCCCTGGTCGCGGATGGGCAGGATCGACCGGACCAGGTGCTGGCGGTAGCCCATGCGGCCGGTGATGCCGTTCATCGCGATGCGCAGCGTGCGGGTGGTCATGGACAGCCTCCGGGATCGGCGTGCGGGTGGCCCGGGGAGCGGCATCGGCGCCATCGACCGGGAATACGCTTTCCATTGTGGGTGGGCGACGACGTCACGTCAACAGGCTGGTCACGATCCCGTTGCGGCTGTGCACGACGCGCACGCGGGACGGGCGGGGTCGGTACGTTGGAGGTGCGCCGCGACGGCGCGCAGGAGTCAGGGGGCTGCAGATGGATCGATCGCGTCTGGGCGCTGTGGGGATCGTGGTCCTCGCGCTCGCGGGTGTGACGGGGTGTGCGACCGACGAGGTCGCGAGCTCCGCGGCCACGACGGAGGCCGCCGGTGATCCGCCGACCATGGACGGGCTCGTCTACGCGTCGTGGACGACCGTCGACGTGGTGACGGTGCACGAGGCGGGGAAGCTCGACACCGGCGTGACGGGCGATGCCGGCCTGCTGCACGGCGTCGTCACCGCCCGCGGCGGCTGCCTGCGGCTCGAGGGCGACAGCGGCCTGGTGACGCCGATCCTCCCCGAGGGCGGCGGGAAGTGGGCCGGGCTGCACGTCGGTGACGAGGTGAGCCTGTCCGGTGGCCTCGTCGACACTCCGCCGGGCGACGCCCTCGTGCCTCAGGCGTGCGCGGCGGATGCGTACTGGCTCGCCCTGCCCGAGGAGATCGGGCCCCTCGGCTGAGGGCTACGCGTGGACCGGTGCGACGAGCGAACCGAAGGCCTGGCTGACCGCCGTGCGGAACGCGTCGTCCTGGCTCAGGTCGTCGCCGAAGATCTCGCGCAGGGACAGCAACCGCCCGGCGACGCCGTCGAGCGGCCCCTCCGCCGCCTCGGCCAGCCGGGCGGCCATCGGGTCGTCGAGCCGCACCTCGCGGCCGTCGACCATCAGCGCCCCGTGCGTCGTCGCGTGCACGTACGCAGCCCACGCGGCGATGGCCGTCGCGGCTGCTTCCGGGACCGACCCCGCGGCGATCCGGTCGCGGACCGTGCCGAGCAGGCGCTGCGGGATCTTGACCGACCCGTCCATCGCCACCTGCACGGTCGTGTGACCGGTCGCCGGGTTGGCGAACCGGTGCAGCACCTCGTCGCGGTACGCGCCCAGGTCGGTGCCGTCCGGCGGCGTCAGGGTCGGCAGCACGTCGTCGTCGACCAGAGCGCGTGCGACCGCCGCCAGATCCGGGTCGGACACGGCCTCCGCGATCGTCGCGTACCCGCGCAGCGCGCCCAGGTACGCGAGCGTCGAGTGGCTCGCGTTGAGCACGCGCAGCTTGGCGCGCTCGTAGGGGGCGACGTCGTCCGTCATGGTCGCGCCGGCCAGGTGCCAGGCGGGTCGCGGGCCCGCGAAGTCGTCCTCGATCACCCACTGCGTGAAGGGTTCGCCCACGACGAGGCCGGCGTCCTCCAGCCCCAGCAGGTCGGCGGCCTCGGCGCGGTGCGCAGGCGTCGTCGCGGGCACGATCCGGTCCACCATCGTCGACGGGAACCGCACGTTCTGCTCCACCCACGTGCGCAGCGACTCGGAGCCGCCCACCTCGACGACGCGGCCGACCAGCTCGGACAGCACGCGTCCGTTGTCGCTCAGGTTGTCGCAGCAGACCACCGTGACCGGCCCGGCGTCGTTGCGCTGACGCAGCGCGAGCCCCCGCACGAGCAGGCCGATCGGGGAGCGTGCCGGGGCCGACGGGGTCGTTCCGCCGAGCTCGTCGCGGAGCGCCAGCAGGTCGGCGGCCAGGTCGGGGTCGCTCAGGTCGGGCCCCCCGTCGGCCGCGCGCCGGTAGCCCTTCTCGGTCACGGTGAGCGTCACGACGTGCGTCGTCGGCGCTGCCAGGCGCGCCAGGACCGCCGGTGTCGAGGTGCCCGGGAACGCGACGCCGCGCAGCGCGCCGATCACGCGCAAGGAGGTCGCCTCCGCGCCCTTGGTCAGCACGCCGTAGAGGCCGTCCTGCGGAGCGAGCTGGTCGACGACGCGCGCCGAGCGCTGCGTGACGCCGAGGATCCCCCACCGGTCGTCGTCGGCCGCGGCCGCGGCGTCCTCCGTCAGCACGGCCTGGTGCGCGCGGTGGAACGCCCCCAGCCCCAGGTGCACCACACCGATGGAGGAGGGCACCACGCGAGGTCCCGCGACGCCCGCGCGGGCTGCGGGCAGGGTCGCCAGGCTGAGCCGGTTCATCGGGAGACTCCGTCGGTCGGTGGGGTGGGCGCCGGGCCCGTGGTCCCGCGGACCACCAGCTCGACGGGCAGGGAGATGTCGTCCTCGTCGGCGCCCGTCGCGGCGGCACGACCGGTCGACGCGCGGCCGTCGAGCAGCAGGTCCACGGCCACGCTGCCCAGGCGCGCGAGCCGGATCGCCACCGTCGTGAGCGCGGGGTGGCCGAGCGTCCCGACGGTGTCGTCGTACCCGATCACGGACACGTCTGCCGGGACGCTGCGGCCACGCACGCGCAGCCGCTCGGTGATGCCGAGGGCGACCAGGTCGTTGTGCGCGATGACGGCGGTGATGGAGGCTGCGGCCACCAGGTCGCCCGCGGCGGTGCCGCCGACGACGGTCGGGGCGAAGTGCCCCAGGTCGACGACCTCGAGGCGGTGCAGCCCGTGCGCGGCGACCTTCAGGCCGTCGCGCCGTCGGGCGTCCGACCACGAGCCCTCCGGTCCGCCGGCGTAACCGATGCGGCGGTGGCCCAGCGCGTGCAGGTGGCGGACGGCCTGACGCATGCCGTCGGTGTTGTCGACGACGACCGACGGGCGGCCGGGCAGGCGGCGGTTCACCAGCACGACGTGCCGGTCCGCCGTGAGCTCGGCGAGGCGCTCGTCGGACATGCGCGGAGAGCAGACGAGCGTGCCGTCGGCCTGCGCGCTCAGGCGCTCGACGAGGTCGGCCTCGAGGCGCGCGTCCTCGTCGGAGTCCGCGACGAACACCGCGTGGCCGAGCTCGCGCGCACGACGCTGCACGCCCTTGGCGACCCCCGCGAAGAACGGGTTGCCCAGGTCCGGGACCACCAGGCACAGGTTGCCGGTGCGGCCCGTGGTCAGGCCCCGGGCGGCGAGGTTGGGCCGGTAGCCGAGGTCCTGCGCGGCCTTCTCGACGAGCGCTCGACGAGCGGGGGCGACGAGCTCCGGCGCGGACAGCGCGCGGGACGCGGTGGCGGGGGAGACCCCGGCGGCGCGGGCGACGTCGCGCAGCGTGGCGACCATCTCGACCTCCTCGTCGGCTGTTGTTGCAAGCGCTGTGAACGCGATTTCATCACGCGCAGGCTAGCCAAGGCAAGCGGTTGCCAGGTACCGTGCTTTTCTGCGCACGCATGCTGCCAAGCGGTGATGAATGCGTTTGCACAGTGATTCATCCGTCCGAACCACGGACGGGGCACGACGAGGCACGAGGGTGTGCGCGACAGGAGGGTCATGTTCGACCAGGCGGTATCCGGGCAGGCACCCCGACGATCGACCCCCGGCGGTTCTGCGGAGCCCTGGACGTTGCACCCCGACCGTGCCCTCCCGGCCGACCCCGTGCTGCGCCCGCTCGCACGGGACATCTACGCCGTGACGCGTGACCTGCCGATCGTCGCGATGCACGGGCACGTCGACGCCGCGCTGCTGGCCGACGACGCGCCGTTCGCCGACCCGGCCTCGCTGCTCGTCGTCCCCGACCACTACCTGGTCCGCATGCTCGTCTCGCAGGGCGTCCCCCACGACGCGCTGGGCGTGCCGAGGCGCGACGGCGGTCCGGTCGAGACCGACCCGCGCGCGATCTGGCGGACGTTCGCGGCCCGCTGGTCGCTGTTCCGCGGGACGCCCACGCGGTACTGGATGGAGCACGTGCTCGTCGAGGTCTTCGGCCTGACCGAGCGACCGAGCGCGGACAGCGCCGACCGTCTGTTCGACGAGCTGTCGGCGCGACTCGCGGAGCCTGCGTTCCGGCCGCGCGCGCTCTTCGACCGGTTCGGTATCGAGGTCCTGTCGACCACCGATGCCGCCGACGCGAGCCTGGCCGACCACGCCCGCCTCGCTGCCGACGGTTGGGGCGAGCGCGTGGTGCCGACGTTCCGGCCCGACGCCGTCTTCCACGTGGACCGGCCGACGTGGCTCGGCGACATCGCTCGGCTGGAGGCGCGTGCCGGCGTGTCCATCGGCGGGTACCGCGACCTGGTCAGCGCCGTCGAGGCTCGTCGGGCGGCCTTCGTCGCCGCCGGCGCCCGCGCGAGCGACCACGGCCACCTGTCCGCCGACACGACCCCGCTGTCCGACGCCGAGGCGGACCGCATCGTCGTCGCCGCCCTGCGCGGCCAGGCCACGCCGGCGGACGCCGCGGCCTTCAGCGCCCACATGCTGTTCGAGACCGCGCGGATGGCCAGCGAGGACGGGCTCGTCATGCAGCTGCACCCGGGCGTGCTGCGCGACCACGACCGCGGGGTGTTCGGGGTGCGCGGACCGGACGTCGGCTACGACATCCCGGTCCCGACCGACTACGTGCACGGCCTGCGCCCGCTGCTCGAGGCGTTCGGGCACCACCCGGGCCTGCGGATGGTGCTGTTCACGGTCGACGAGGATGCGTTCAGCCGCGAGCTCGCGCCGATCGCCGGCGTCTACCCGGCCGTGCGGCTCGGCGCGCCGTGGTGGTTCCTCGACACTCCGGACGGCATGCGCCGGTTCCGCGAGGCCGTCACCGACACGGCCGGCTTCGCCAACACCACCGGTTTCGTCGACGACACGCGCGCGTACTGCTCCATCCCCGCGCGCCACGACCTGGCGAGGCGCATCGACGCGGGGTACCTCGCGCGGCTCGTCGCCGAGCACCGCCTGGACCTCGACGAGGCCCTGGAGACCGCCGTCGACCTGGCGTACCGCCTCCCGCAGCAGTCCTACGCCCGCCCCTGACGCGCGCGGCGCCGCCGCGCCCCGCCCGGCCCGCCCGGCCCCCGCCGAGACAGACCTTTGCGGGTGAGACAGACCCCTGGAGAGGTCTTTCTCACCCGCAAAGGTCTGTCTCGCGCACGTGGGGGCGCCGGTGGTGCCCCGGGGCGAGCGCGGGTGAGGGTCAGGTCACCGCGCCCAGCTGCCAGGGGACGAACTCGTCGGCGCCCAGGTCCAGCTCCTCGCTGACCGTCTGCTCGCCCGAGGCGACGCTGAGGATCTTCTCGAACAGCTCCGCGCCGACGGACTCCACGGTCGCGGTGCCGTCGACGATGCGGCCCGCGTTGAGGTCCATGTCCTCGCGCATGCGCAGGTAGGTCGCGGTGTTGGTGGCGACCTTGATCGACGGCGTCGGTTTGCAGCCCAGCACCGACCCGCGGCCGGTGGTGAAGACGACGACCGTCGAGCCGCCGGCCACGATGCCGGTGACGGAGACGGGGTCGTAGCCGGGGGTGTCCATGAAGGTGAAGCCGCGTTCCGTGACCGGTTCCGCGTACTCGTGGACCGCGGTCAGCTCGGCGGTGCCCCCCTTGGCCACGGCGCCCAGCGACTTCTCGAGGATCGTCGTCAGGCCGCCGGCCTTGTTCCCGGGCGACGGGTTGTTGTCCAGCGTGCCGCCGCCGGCGGCGGTGTACTGCTTCCACCAGTCGATGCGCGTGAGCAGCCGTTCGCCCACCTCACGGGACACGGCCCGACGAAGCAGCAGGTGCTCGGCGCCGAACACCTCGGGCGTCTCGGCGAGGATGCTCGTGCCGCCCTGCGCGACGAGCAGGTCGGACGCGTGGCCCAGCGCCGGGTTGGCGGTGATGCCGGAGTAGCCGTCGGAGCCGCCGCAGTTGAGTCCCAGGACGAGGGCCGAGGCGGGCGCGGTCTCGCGGCGCAGGGCCTCGACCGCGGGGAGCATCTGGCGGATCGCCTCGACGCCCGCGCGGACGGTGGCGCGGATGCCGCCGTTCTCCTGGATGACCAAGGTGCGCACGGTCTTGTCGGCGGGCAGGTCCAGGCCGTCGAGCAGGCTCTGCGCGGGCAGCATCTCGCAGCCCAGACCCAGCACCAGCAGGGCAGCCATGTTGGGGTGGTCGGCGTAGCCGCGCAGCGTCCGACGAGTGATCTGCGCACCCTCGCTCGTCGGGACGAGCCCGCAGCCGGTGTCGTGGGTGAGGGCGACGACGCCGTCGACGTGCGGGTACGCGTCGAGCACGGCGCCGCGGAACTGGTCGGCGATGAGCCTTGCGGTCGACGCCGAGCAGTTCACCGACGTCACGATGCCGACGTAGTTGCGCGTGCCCCAGCGGCCGTCGGCGCGGCGGTAGCCCTGGAAGGTGCGCATCTCCTTCGGTGGGGCGAGCCTCACGCGGGCGGTGCCGAACTCGTACGCGCGCTCGGCGTCGTCCATGCCCAGGTTGTGGGTGTGGACGTGGTCGCCGACGACGATGTCGGCCGTCGCCCGGCCGATGCTCTGCCCGTACTTGCGGACCTGGTCGCCCGAGGCCGCCGCGCGGACGGCCAGCTTGTGACCGCGGGGGACGCTCTGGCGGACGACGAGCGCGCTGCCGTCGTCGAGCGCGAGGACGGTGCCCGACTGCAGGTCGGTCGTGGCCACGCCCACGTGGTCGTCGGGCCGCAGCACCAGCACGCAGTCGCTGAGCCGATCGGGTGAGTTCGTCACGTCGTCGTTCCCTTCCGCAGGTCAGGATACCGCTTTCCCAGTACCGCGGTGACGGCTTTCCCGCGGGGATGCCCGTCGAAGCGCATCGCCTGGCCTAGCCTTCGGAGCATGACCGGACCGGTGACGCTCAGCGACGTGGCCCGCGAGGCGGGGGTCTCGCTCGCGACCGCGTCGCGCGCCATCAACGGCAGCGCCAACCGCGTGGTGCGCCCCGACCTCCGCGACCGGGTGGTCGAGGCCGCCGAGCGGCTGCGCTACCGGCCGGACATCAACGCGCAGGCGATGGCCCGCGGTCGGACGAACTCCATCGGTCTGCTGGTGCACGACATCGCCGACCCGTACTTCTCCTCGATCGCCCGCGGCGTCGCACGCACCGCGCAGGGCGCGAGCCTGCAGGTCATCCTCGCCAGCACCGAGCACGACACCGCGCGCGAGGTGACGATCGTCGAGCTGCTGCAGAGCCAGCGGGCGCGCGCCATCGTCATCGCCGGCGGGCGGCACGACGATCCCGAGGCGAACGCAGCCCTGGCGGCCGCGGTCACCGAGTACCGCGAGGCCGGTGGCGGCGTGGCCGTCATCGGCCAGCCGCTCGCCGACGTCGCGACCGTCGAGGTGGGCAACGCCTCCGGCGCGCGGGCGTTGGCTGTCGCGCTGCACGAGCGGGGCTACCGCGACGTCGTCGTGCTCGGCGGTCCGGAGGACCACCTCACGGCGCGCGAGCGGCGCGACGGGTTCGTCGACGGGCTGCGGTCGCTGGGCGTGCCCGAGGTGCGCGTGGTGCACGGCGAGTTCACGCACGAGGGCGGCGAGCAGGCGATGGCGTCCGTGCTCGCCTCCGGTCCGCGCCCGCAGCTCGTGTTCGCGGTCAACGACGTCATGGCGCTGGGGGCGCTCGCGGCCGTGCGCGCCGCCGGGTTGTCGGTGCCCGACGACGTCGCGCTCGCGGGGTTCGACGACATCACCACGCTGCGCGACGTGGTGCCCGGGCTGACCACCGTCCGCATCCCGCTGGAGCAGGTGGGGGTCGCGGCGACCGAGCTGGCGCTGGGCTCGGCCGGCGACGGGTCGGGCGTGCGGATCGAGACCGAGGTCGTGCTGCGGGAGTCGACGCCGGGCGTCTGAGGTCCGACCCGTCGATTCCCGCGATGGGTGTCGTGCGGTCGTGTCGGCGGTCCGTGCCACGATGACGGACATGCCCGGAGCCCGTCGCCTGCCCCGATCCACCCCCGAGCAGCAGGGCGTCTCGTCGTCCGCCGTGCTCGCCCTGCTCGACGCGATCACGGAGCTGGGCGAGCTGCACTCGCTCATGGTCGTGCGTCACGGCCACGTGGTCGCGGAGGGATGGGCCGCGCCGTACTCGTCGGACCGCGTCCACCTGCTGTACTCGCTGAGCAAGAGCTTCACGTCCACGGCGGTCGGCTTCGCGCAGGCCGAGGGCCTGCTGGACGTCGACGACCTGGTGCTGGAGCATCTGGCCGACCTCGCGCCCGCGTCGCCCGATGCGAACCTGCGCCGCATGCGGCTGCGGCACCTGCTCACCATGACCACCGGGCACGACGAGGACGCGAGCGATCGCTCGTTCTCGCAGGACGACTGGGCCCGGGCGTTCCTCGCGCTGCCCGTCGAGCACGAGCCCGGCACCCACTTCGTCTACAACACCGCAGCGACGTACGTGCTGTCTGCGATCGTGCAGCGCGTCACCGGGCAGCGCGTGCTCGACTACCTGCGCCCCCGCCTGCTCGAGCCGCTGGGGATCGAGGGGGCGACCTTCGAGCAGTCGCCGCAGGGCATCGACACCGGCGGGTTCGGGATGTCGGTGACGACCGAGGACATCGCGGTGTTCGGCCAGCTCTTTCTGCAGGACGGGGTGTGGTCCGGCACCCAGGTGCTGCCGGCCGGCTGGGCGGCCGAGGCGACCGCGCGGCAGGTGCCCAACGGCGACGATCCCGACAGCGACTGGGCCCAGGGGTACGGGTACCAGTTCTGGCGCGGGCGGCACGGGTCCTACCGCGGCGACGGCGCGTTCGGGCAGTTCTGCGTGGTGGTGCCGTCGCTCGACCTGGTCGTCGTGACCACCAGCGCGATCATGGACATGCACCGCGAGCTCGCGCTCGTGTGGGAGCACCTGCTGCCGGGAGTGGGGGAGGTAGGAGCGCCCGACGGTGCCGCGCACGCGGCCCTCGTCGCGCGGCTCGAGGCGTGGACCCTGCCGATCCCCGTCGCTGGTGCCGCGTCCGACGTGCTCGACGGTCGGACCGTGGAGTTCGAGGCGAACCCGTGGACCGTGCGGTCCGCGTCGTGGACCTCGGGCGACGACGCCGACACGATAGAGCTCCGGTGGGACGGCGGTCAGGCTCGCTTCGACGTGGGGCACGGCGGGTGGCGGTCGGGCGTCATGCGGCTGGGCGAGGCGGTCGACGTGGAGCTGCTTGCCGCCGGGGCGTGGCTGACGCCTACGTCGTACGAGCTCCGGGTCCAGCTGCCGGCCCAGCCCCACGGCGTGACCCTGCACATCGACGTGGACGGCTCGGCGGTGACCGTCGAGGGGGAGATCAACGCGGCCTTCGCCGAGCGGCACATCCGCCTCGTCGGCTCGCTGTAGTCCCGCTGCTCGGGCGGTGCGGAAAGCGCATGCCATGATGGCAGGCATGCCTGGTGCTCGTCGTCTGCCGCGGTCGGCGCCCGAGGCGCAGGGAGTGTCGTCGCGCGCCGTCGCCGCGATGCTCGACGCGATCGACGGGGAGCTGCACTCGTTCATGGTGGTGCGGCACGGGTACGTGATCGCGGAGGGATGGGCGGCGCCCTACTCGTCGGACCGGCCCCACCTCGTCTACTCGGTGAGCAAGAGCGTGACGGCGACGGCCGTCGGCTACGCCCGCGCCGAGGGACTGCTCGACCTCGACGACCTCGTGCTCGACCACTTCTGCGACCTGGCCCCGGTCGACCCCTCCGCGAACCTGCGGCGGATGCGGCTGCGGCATCTGCTGACCATGACGACCGGCCACGCCGAGGGGGCGAGCGAACGCGCCTACGGGCAGCCCGACTGGGCGCGCGCGATCCTCGCCGAGCCCGTCGAGCACGAGCCCGGTACCCACTTCGCGTACAACACCGCGGCCACCTACCTGCTGTCGTCGGTGGTGCAGCGCGTCAGCGGCCTGCGTGTCCTGGACTACCTGCGTCCTCGCCTGCTGGAACCGCTCGGCATCGAGGGGGCGACGTTCGAGCAGTCGGTGCAGGGCATCGACGACGGTGGGTCCGGGATGTCGGTGACCACCGAGGACCTGGCGCTCTTCGGGCAGCTGTACCTGCGCGGCGGCGTGTGGGAGGGGCGGCAGGTGCTGCCCGTCGGGTGGGCTGCGGAGGCGACCGCGCGGCGCGTCCCGATCGGGGTGCGCGAGGAGAGCGCCTGGTCGACCGGGTACGGGTACCAGTTCTGGCGCGGCAGTCACGGCGACTACCGCGCGTACGGCGCGTTCGGGCAGTACTGCATCGTCGTGCCGGACCTCGATCTCGTCGTCGCGACGACCGGCGCGATGGTCGTGAACGGGGAGCTGCCCGCTCTGTGGGAGCACCTCGCGCCCGGGGTGGGAGAGTCGCTGCCGCCCGACGACGCGGCGCACGGGGCTCTGCTCGCCCGGATCGCCGGCCTCGCCGTGCCCGTCCCCGCCCTCGAGCAGCCGCCGCCCGCGCCGCCGGCAGATGCCATGCGGTCGAGCGCGTCGCCTCCGGCTTCCGGGGCGTCGAAGTCGCCGGCGCCTTCGCCTCGTGCCGCACGCCGATCCCCGCTGGACGGTCGCCGCATCGAGATCGAGCCGAACCGGTGGGGCGTTCGCTCGGCGACGCTCACGTCGGCCACGGAGCCTGACGAGCTGGTCGTCGAGCTGGATCGAGCGACCGTGCGCATCCCGGTGGGGCGCGGGGCGTGGCGCACGGGGAGCGTGCGCGTCGGCAAGCCGTTCGACCGGGCGGTCGTCGCGGCCGGCGCGGGGCGGGGGGCCGACTACGAGCTGATCCTGCGGCTGCTCGGTGAGCCGCACGGGTTCACGGTGCGCGTGCACGTGGACGGGTCGGTGGTGACCATCGACGGGGACGTCAACGTGGGGTTCGGCGATCGGGAGATCGCGCTCGTCGGACGCCTCGTGCCCTAGACGGAACCTGTGAATCCCAGCTGACGCCACGCCTCGTAGGCCGCCACCGCGGCGGCGTTGGTGAGGTTCATCGAGCGGCGGCCCGGGACCATGGGGATGCGGAGCTGGTCGCTGAGCCACGGGTCGGCGAGGACCTCCGGGGGCAGGCCGGTCGGCTCGGGGCCGAACAGCAGCACGTCCTCGTCGGCGTACGCCACGTCCGTGTACGCGCGCGTGCCCTGCGTGGTGAACGCGAACACGCGCCGGCCGTCGAGGCGGGTCTTGAGCGCGGCCCAGTCGGGGTGGACCTCGACGTGTGCGAGGTCGTGGTAGTCCAGGCCCGCGCGCTTGAGCTTCGCCTCGGACAGGTCGAAGCCCAGCGGTTCGACCAGGTGCAGAGCGGCGCCCGTCCCTGCGGACAGACGGATCGCGCTGCCTGTGTTGCCGGGGATGCGGGGCTCGAAGAAGACGATGTGCAGCACGGGTCCATCATCCCTGGCCGTGGGGACGTTCGATCACCGCACCGTTTGCCGCTTGCGTGGTGCGTGCGTTCAGCAACCAGCCGCACTTGTGACGAATGGCGGCTCGTGGGCTTGTCGGGCGCCCCATCTGACACTCCTGTCACAAGTGCGGCTGGTTGCTGACGGGACGGCGGTGTCGGCGCGTGCGGTTACGGTGGGACGTACCCACTTGAGCTTCCCGGAGGACCCGTGCCCTACCTCGCTGCCGACGACCGCTACGCCACGATGGACTACCGCCGCGTCGGCCGATCCGGGCTCCGGCTGCCCGGGGTCTCGCTCGGGCTGTGGCACAACTTCGGCGGCGCCAACGGGCTCGACACCCAGCGCGCCGTGGTCCGCCGCGCGTTCGACCTGGGCGTGACCCACTTCGACCTGGCCAACAACTACGGCCCGCCGGCCGGCTCGGCAGAGTCGAACTTCGGTGCGCTGCTGGCCTCCGACCTGCGGCCCTACCGCGACGAGCTGATCATCTCGACGAAGGCCGGCTACGGCATGTGGGACGGCCCCTACGGTGACGGCGGGTCGCGCAAGTACCTGCTCTCGTCGCTCGACGCGTCGCTGGCGCGGCTCGGGTTGGACTACGTCGACGTCTTCTACCACCACCGCATGGACCCCGAGACGCCGCTCGAGGAGACGATGGGCGCCCTGCACACCGCCGTGACCAGCGGTCGGGCTCTGTACGTGGGCATCTCCAACTACTCGGCGTCGCAGACCCGGGCGGCCGCGGCGATCCTGGCTGATCTCGGGACGCCGCTGCTCATCCACCAGCCGTCGTACTCGATGTTCAACCGGCACGTCGAGAACGTCGCCGAGGGGGAGTCGGAGTCGCTGCTGTCCGCCGTCGGCGACCTGGGCGTCGGGACCATCGTGTTCTCGCCGCTGCAGCAAGGTCTCCTCTCCGACCGGTACTTGTCCGGGTCGGTGCCGGAGGGGTCCCGCGCCGCCGAGGGGCGGTTCCTGTCTGCGTCTTCGATCTCCGAGACGTACCTGTCGCGGGCGCGGGCGTTGAACTCCATCGCGGAGGCCCGCGGCCAGTCGCTGGCGCAGCTCGCGTTGTCGTGGGTGCTGCGCGACTCGCGTGTGACGTCGGCGCTGATCGGGGCGTCTTCCGTGAAGCAGCTCGAGACGAACGTCGCCGCCCTGTCCGCTCCCGCGCTGACCGACGACGAGATCGCCGCCATCGAGCCCTACGCCGTCGACGGCACCCACCACCAGGGCTAAGGCTCAGGCGGGTTCGGCGCCTACGAGCTGGCGGATGTCGTCGGCCGTCAGGCGGGCGTCGGACAGCTCGCCGCCGCCCATGATCGCGTCGAAGAGCCGGGACTTGCTGGCCTTGAGGGCCATGACCTTCTCCTCGATGGTGCCGGTGGCGACCAGGCGGTAGACCATCACGGTCTTCTTCTGGCCGATGCGGTGGGCGCGGTCGACGGCCTGCGCCTCGACGGCCGGGTTCCACCAGGGATCGAGGACGATGACGTAGTCGGCCTCGGTGAGGGTGAGGCCCACGCCGCCGGCCTTGAGGCTGATGAGGAACACCGGGTTGGTGCCGGTGCGGAAGTCGTCGATGACGGCAGCCCGGCGTGTCGTCGTGCCGTCCAGGTAGGAGTAGGCGACCGAGCGGCCGTCGAGGCGGGTGCGGACGCGGTCCAGGACGCCCGTGAACTGGGAGAACACGAGCACGCGGTGACCGTCGGCGACGATCTCGTCGAGCATCGTCTCCAGCACGTCGAGCTTCGATGCGGGAACGCGGGCGTGGTCCGGGTCGACGAGCGACGGGTCGAGCGCCAGGCGGCGCAGCAGCGTCAGCGACCGGAAGATCTCGAACCGGTTGCCCTCCATCTCGGCCAACAGGCCCAGCACCTTCTGCCGTTCGCGCTGCAGGTGGCGGTCGTAGACGACGCGGTGGGCGGGGGCCAGGTCGATGTCGACGACCTGCTCGATCCGCGGCGGCAGGTCGTCGGCCACGGACTCCTTGGTGCGACGCAGGACCAGCGGGCGGATGCGACGGCGCAGCTGTGCGAGCCGAGACGCGTCGTAGTTGCGTTCGATCGGGTAGCGGTACTGCTCGGTGAACTTCTGCAGCGGCGGGAGCAGGCCGGGCGCGACGATCCCGAGGATCGCCCACAGCTCCATGACCGTGTTCTCCAGCGGCGTTCCGGTGATCGCCAGCTTCATCGGCACGTCGAGCGTCCGGGCGCAGGCGTAGGTGCGCGACGTGTGGTTCTTGACGGTCTGCGCCTCGTCGAGCACCAGGACGGACCACGGCAGTGCGGCGTAGTCGTCGTGCTCGATCCGGAACAGGGCGTAGGACGTGACGACGACGTCAGCGTCGGCGGCCAGGTCCGTGAGCGCCGTCCCGCGCTTGGCGGCCGTGCGGTCGATGGTCACGACGCGCAGGCCCGGCACGAACTTGGCGGCCTCGCCCGCCCACGCACCGACGACGGATGTCGGCGCGACGACGAGCAGCGGCGGCTGCTCGCGGGCCGTGCGCGTGTCGAGCGCGTGGACCTGCGCGGCCAGGGTCAGGACCTGCAGCGTCTTGCCCAGGCCCATGTCGTCGGCCAGGATCCCGCCCAGCCCCGAGCCATGCAGGTGGGCGAGCCACGCGTAGCCCGCGCGCTGGTAGGGCCGCAGCTCGGCGCCGACCGCGGCGGGCACGTCGACGTCCTGGGGCGGCTCCTCGAGCAGGCGCACCTCCGAGACGGCGCGTCGCCACTCGTCGGCCTGCGTCACGACGACGCCCAGCGCCTCGAGCCCGTCCCACGCGTTGACCTGCAGCCGCCCGACGCCGATGCCGCGCCGGTCCGCGAGGCCGCGCGACTCCTCGATGAGCGCCCGCAGCGCCTCGAGCGCCGGGGTGTCGATCCGCACCCACAGCCCGTCGGGCAGCAGCAGGCGGGTCTGTCCGGCGGCGAGGGCTGCGACGAGCGTCGCGATCATGACGTCGCGGCCGTCGACCTCGACCGTGACCGCCAGGTCGAACCAGTCGGTGCGGTCCGTCGACGGGCCCGGCGTGACCGTGACCTGCGGTTCGTGCTCCGCCTCGCGGTAGTCGGGCAGCTCGCCGTCGACGCGGACGTCGACGTCGGGCAGCGCGCGCAGCGCGGGCAGGACGTCGGCGACCAGGTCGACGGTCTGCCAGCCGCCCAGCGTCCGGTCCAGCAGGTTGCCGGCATTGTCGACGAGCAGGCCGGCGACCTGCGCGGCGGTCGACTGGATGCGCGCCTCGTCTGCCGGAGCGCGGTACGCCTGCGGGTCGAGGCGCAGGTCGCGCACACCTCGCTGCTCGACGACGCGCCCGTCGTCGGACCGGTACTCCCAGGTCCAGCGCGACGTCACCGCGTGTTCCGGCCCCGGATCGAGCGTCAGGACCAGCGTCGGGGTAGGCAGCGCGGGGGCGTCGACGCTGCCGTCGCGGGACGTGACCTCCAGCAGCGCCGTCAGGCGCGGGTAGTAGCGGTGCAGGAAGCGTGGGGCGTCGTCGGCCGGGACGAGCAGGGGGTGGCCGGGGCCGACGAGCGCCGCGGCGCCGCTGGAGAGCGCGGTGTCGAACCGGGCCAGGTGCAGGGGAGACGCGCGCGGCCCGTCGCCGTCCCACCAGAAGATGCCGGTCGCGTCGGGTTCGCCGAGCAGCGTGTACTCGGTCAGTGCGCGGCCGTCGAGCACGACGATCGGGCGCCCCTCGATCGCGCCGTCTGACCCCGCGTGCAGGTCGAGGGAGGCGTGAGCCTGCTCGTCGTGCAGCGTGACGTCGGTGTCCGTGCCGGCGACGAGGACGGCGACACCGGCCCGGCGCGCGTCGGTGAGGGCGGTCCACAGGCCCGACCCGGCCGTATCGAGCCAGATCCACGCCGACGACGGCGAGTAGTAGCCGCTCGTCGATCCCGTGAGCCGATGCACCGCCGCCAGCGCCGCGACCTGGCGCGCGTCGTAGTGCTCGGCGTAGCCGCGGGTCAGCATCTCCCAGGAGACCTTGCGGGCCCACTTGCCGCTGGCCGCGCGGTACACGGGCCGGGCACGGAGGCGGACGGGCTTCTCGGCGTAGTCGTCGAGCAGGACCTCGAGCTCCATGCCCAGGTCAGGTGCGGGTTTGATCGCCAACGGCGAGCCGAGGGCACCGGCGAGCTGCAGCTCCCACGCGGGCTGGCTGGGCACGGCGTGCTCGGCGTCGGACAGCAGCAGCGCGGCGACGTGCTTGCAGTAGTCGCCGACGGGGCACGTGCAGGAGGTGTCGATGACGTTCCCGCTGGCAGCGAGCTCGACGAACACGCGGTACGGACTGCGGCCCGAGCCACGCACGATGCCCGTGAGCATCCGCCCGTCAGCGCTCCAGGTCGAGGAGATGACCATGCCTCGTCGCGCGTACTCCAGCCCTCGCGCGTACGCGCCGCCGCCGACGACCTGGCGGATCTGCGCGTCGTGCATGCTCAGCCCGCCAGGGCCGCGAGGACGCCCGGGCCGTAGCGGTCCAGCTTGGTGGCGCCGATCCCGCTGATGCTGCCCAGCTCGTCGAGCGAACCTGGGCTGTTCACGGCGATGTCGCGCAGCGTCGCGTCGTGGAACACGACGTACGCCGGGACGCCCTGCTCCTTGGCGGCCGTTGCGCGCCACGCGCGCAGCTTCTCGAACAGGTCGGCGGCGTTGTCGTCGAGGTCGGCCTGGGGCTTCGCCGTGCGGGTGTTGCGCGTCCTCGTCGGCCGTGCCTGCTCCCGCCGCAGCATCACCTGGCGTTCGCCACGCAGCACGGCCGACGACTCGGGCGTGAGCCGCAGCGTGCCGTACCCGTCGGAGTCGACGCCCAGCAGCTCCGCAGCGAGCAGCTGGCGGACCACGCCCCTCCACTCGGCGTCCGAGAGGTCCTCGCCGATACCGAACGTCGACAGGTCCTGGTGGCCCAGCTGGCTTACCCGCGGCGTCACCTTCCCGCGCAGGATGTCGACCAGGTGGCCGGCTCCGTAGCGCTGGCCGCGCTGCTCGAGCCGGACCACGGTCGAGAGCAGCTTCTGCGCCGCGGTCGTCCCGTCCCACGCGTCCGGCGGCGTCAGGCAGGTGTCGCAGTTGCCGCACGGCTCGCTGGCCTGGCCGAAGTAGTTGAGCAGCTGCTGGCGGCGGCAGGACACCGTCTCGCACAGAGCGAGCATCGCGTCGAGGTGCTGCGTGAGCCGCCGCTTGTGGGCAGCGTCGCCCTCGGACGTGTCGATCATGCGGCGCTGCTGGACGACGTCGGGCAGGCCGTAGGCGAGCCACGCGGTGGACGGAAGCCCGTCGCGGCCCGCGCGGCCGGTCTCCTGGTAGTAGCCCTCGACCGACTTCGGCAGGTCCAGGTGCGCGACGAAGCGGACGTCGGGCTTGTCGATACCCATCCCGAACGCGATCGTCGCGACCATCACGACACCGTCCTCCCGGAGGAACCGTGCCTGGTTCCGCGCGCGGACCTGACGGTCCAGCCCCGCGTGGTACGGCAGGGCGGTGATGCCCTGCCCGACGAGGAAGTCCGCCGTCTGCTCCACCGAGTTGCGGCTCAGGCAGTACACGATGCCGGCGTCGCCGTCGTGCTCTTCCCGGATCAGCGTCAGGAGCTGTTGTCGCGGGTTGTCCTTGGGGGCGATGCGGTACTGGATGTTGGGGCGGTCGAAGCTGGCGACGAAGTGCTTGGCTTCGTGGAGCTGAAGCCGTTCGGCAATCTCCCGGTGGGTCGCGTCGGTGGCTGTGGCCGTCAGCGCGATGCGCGGCACGTCCGGCCAGCGCTCGTGCAGCATGCTCAGCTGCAGATAGTCGGGGCGGAAGTCGTGGCCCCACTGGCTCACGCAGTGCGCTTCGTCGATCGCGAAGAGCGCGATCGTGCCGCTGTCGAGGAAGTCAGCGGTCTCGCGGCTCCTGAGGCGCTCGGGTGCCAGGTAGAGCAGGTCCAGCTCGCCCGCCTCGTACGCGTCCTCGACCGCGCGCCGCTGGGCGTAGTCCTGCGTCGAGTTGAGGAACCCGGCCCGGACGCCGAGTGCCGACAGCGCGTCGACCTGGTCCTGCATCAGCGCGATGAGAGGTGAGATGACGACTCCGGTACCGCTCCTGACCAGCGCAGGAACCTGGTAGCAGAGCGACTTGCCGCCGCCCGTGGGCATGAGGACGAGCGCGTCGCCGCCGCTGACGATCGTGTTGACGATCTCAGCCTGGTCGCCGCGGAACGCGTCGTAGCCCCAGACGCTCTTCAGGACGTCGACGGGGTCAGGGCGCGCGCCGTCGTCGGCGACCGAGGGCTTCGGTGCGGGCCGCTGCGCGGGCAGGCCGGCGCCCGCGGCGGTCTCGCGGGCGCGGTCGAACGTGCTCGTCGGCGCCGCCTGCCGCGCGCGACCGGCCGACGACTCCCACGCGTCCGGTGGCGCGGTGTCGTACTCAGGGTCGAACGGGGGCTCCTCCGGGGGACCCCAGTCGAAAGCCTCGCCCGGACCGTCTGTCAGCTGCACGCGCCCAACCCTACGAGCCGACACCGACATCGTGCTGCGGTGCCTGGGGACAACCCGCGGCGGCTGCGGTGCGGCCCGCTGGTCAGCCTTCGAGATCGAACGCGATGGCGATCCCGCGAGCCAGCGCCGACTCCTGGCCCGGCAGCAGGAACCCGATCTGCCGCCCCAGAGCGTCTACCGGGATGGTCGTGATGTTGTCGAGGCTGATCACGCCGTCGTGGTCGAGCCCGTTGGCGGCGCTGACGAGGACCTCGGTCGACAGTCCGCGGATCGTGCTCGTCACCGGTGCGACCGTCACGTTCTTCAGGTGCGGTCGGACGGTCTCGCGCGTCAGCACGACGACGGGACGCGACTTGTCGAGCGCGGCGATGTGGATCGGGCGCATCAGTCGATCGACCTGCTCTGAGCCCAGGCGGCCAGCGCGTCCATGTCGTCGTCGGGCACGTGGCCCTGCAGGATCGCGACATCACGCGCCGCGAGCTCGCGTCGAAGCTCCCTCTCGAGCGCGCGCTCGACGACCGACGCCCGGCTGCGAGCACGCCCGCTGCTGACGAGCGTGTCGACCATGGACACGAGGTCGTCGGGGAGTCGGACGGTGATCTGCGTGCTCATCCCACGATGGTATGGGATCGGGATTCGTTCGTGCTATCCATCAGTGCCGGGCGCGACGAGGCGCGAGCGGAGCTCGCGGATCTCGAACGGGTCGGAGGTGGCGGTGGTCTCGGCGGTGCCGATGACGTCGTGCCAGGTGGTGTGGCCCGCCAACCGCCAGCGACCTTCCCAGGTCGCCGCCACCGTCACCTGGGCTGTGCCGAGCTTCTCGTAGACGTGCCAGAGCTGCTGGTGCGGGTAGGGCTTGCCTGCCTTCTTCGTCGTCAGGCTCTTCGAGCGGTCGCCCCACGACCACGTCCACGATGCAGGTTCGGCCTCCACCTCGATCTTCTGACCCAGGACCTCGGTGTCCAGCTTCTGCGTGACGTCCTCGGTGTAGACGATCGTCTCCTTGTTCACCAGCACCCACCCGCGGTCGGGCTGCACGGTCAGCGCTGGCTTCGCGAGCGGAAGGCGCTTGAAATCTTCGATCGTGAGCACGTAGAGGTCCTCGGGGCAGGCGTACATCGAAGCGAATTCCCAGATGCTCCATGGCGAGTCGGCAGTCTCTCTGGTGCGGCGCCACAAAGGCTCAAGTGACTTCGCCCCATCTTCGCATTCAGGTGGGGCGTCAGTCCCAGCCGCGCAGTCGCCATTGAGCGGGGTCGCTATTTGATGATCAGTTGCTGTGCCGCGGGTGACGTCGCACGCTGCCGCCCGCTTGTACTCGACGAGTCGCAACTCCGGGGGAATGGTTGACGAGTCCTGTCGAGCTCTTTCCGAATTCCTGTCGTTCAGTGCGACTGCGTCCTTGTCGCTTTCACCGGTGATAGAGGCTCTTGAGGGTGACGGAAGTGAGGTGAGGAGGGCAATTGCGGCGACCGTGATCGCGATCGCCCGCGCGGCTTCCTTAGTCATTGACTGTCACGGCACGTACTCGCCACTTGCCGTCCTGGCGATACATGAGAATGTCGAGTGATAGCGCACCGGCTGCTGGTCTTTCCTCGATGGCCCGTCCTTCGCTGTCCACGACTTGGGTAGGTCCCTCGGTGGCGTCGATGTGCACCAGGAAAGATTTGTCCGTGCCTTGAGCGACCGATGAGTCAAGAATGTTCAACTCGCCCCCGGTCTCACGCTGCGCACGCTCAGCGTACTTCTTTGAATCGGCGGCGACTCGCTTGCAGAAGACGCATTCGGCCAGGCGCATCGCGTCCCACTCGTCAGTGTCAAGTGTGGAAAGTACGTAGGGCGTCAGGCCAATGAAATACTTCGCGGCAGCAGCGGCGCCTTCCCTGTCGTCGCGCTCCATCGCGGCCGGGCGCGTTGGTGTGGTTCCGTCGGCCGCGTCCGGTGTCAGGGATGCGGTTGGCTCAGATGTCGGCGAAGGCTCAGTTGTCGGTGAAGGAGGTGCCGAAGGGGTGGGATTCAGCGCTGTGGATGTGGCTGTGGGCCGCGGCGGAGTTGGCGTCACCGGGGATGGCATGTGTGAGCATCCGGCTAGCGCGACAGCTGCCGACGTGAGCGCGACGGTGGCCGCTGCAAGTCCCCTGTGCATGGCGGTGAACCTACCCAAAACGGGCGGGGCGCGGAGTGGGATCTCACGGATCTGTGGATAACCCGTGACAGACGGTCCGACCTGATGGCGGTGGCGCGCATAGGCTGACCGGCATGGGGACAGCACTCGTCACCGGCGCGAGCGCCGGCCTGGGACTGGAGTTCGCGTGGCAGCTGGCCACGGCCAAGCACGACCTGGTGCTGGTGGCGCGTGACGAGGAGCGGCTGACGCGCCTCGCCGGGCAGCTCGAGGCGGCGGCGGGTGTGCACGCCGAGGTGCTCGTCGCCGACCTCAGCAAACGCGAGGACGTGGAGCGCGTCGCGCAGCGGCTGCGCCAGGACGAGAGCCCCGTCGGTCTGCTCGTCAACAACGCGGGGCTCGGGCTGAACCAGCGGTTCGTCGGGGGAGATCTCGCCGCGGAGGAGGCCGCGCTCGACGTCATGGTGCGGGCGGTGCTGGTGCTGTCGCAGGCTGCCGCGGAGTCGATGGTTGCCCGCGGGCGGGGGGCGATCCTCAACGTCGCGTCGGTCGCGGCGCTGCTCGCGTCGGGCACGTACTCCGCGCACAAGGCGTGGGTGCGCAGCTTCACGGAAGGGCTCGCGGTCGAGCTCAAGGGGACCGGCGTGACGGCCACGGCGCTGTGCCCGGGCTTCGTGCACACGGAGTTCCACGAGCGCGGCGACATCGACACCAGCGCGTACCCCGAGCTCGCGTGGCTGAACGCGGAGAGCGTGGTGGCGACGGCGCTGGCCGACGTCCGCCGCGGCGTCGTCATCTCGACGCCGAGCGTGCGCTATCGAGCCGTCTCGGCGCTGGCGCGCCTCGCGCCGCGATCGGCGGTGCGGGCCGTCGGCCGCTACCGCAAGGCGCTGGAACGTTCCGACGAACCGGTCGCGGCTGAGTGACGCCGTCCGAAAGTCAGTCGGGTCGGTGATGATCCAGTCGGTCGCAACCTGCTGATTCAGGCGCGGTCGACTGGTTCACGGCTCGAGTCCGTGGGCCGCCGTGGGCGGGGCCCTCGCCTGTCGGTCGGCGCCGGTAGCCTGAGCCCGTGACCGAGACGCTCTCCCCGACGCCCCGCGAGCAGCTGCTCGCCCTCATCCAGGATCTCGCCGTGGTGCACGGCAAGGTCACGCTCTCGTCGGGCCGTGAGGCCGACTACTACGTGGACCTGCGCCGCGTCACGCTGCACCACCGCGCGGCGCCGCTCATCGGGCACCTGCTGCTGGACCGGCTGGAGGAGGTCGGGCTGGGGACCGCCGAGATCGACGCCGTGGGCGGCCTGACGCTCGGCGCCGACCCGGTCGCCACGTCACTGCTGCACGCCGCGGCCAGCCGCGGGCAGGACCTCGACGCGTTCGTCGTCCGCAAGGAGGCCAAGGCGCACGGCATGCAGCGCCGCATCGAGGGCCCGGACATCGCGGGGCGCAAGGTCGTGGTGCTCGAGGACACGTCGACGACGGGTGGTTCGCCGATCGCCGCCGTCGAGGCTGCGCGCGAGGCCGGCGCCGAGGTGCTGGGCGTCGCGGTGATCGTCGACCGCGCCACGGGCGCCCAGGCCAAGATCGAGGCCCTCGGCGTGCCGTACCACTACCTGTTCAGCCTGTCGGACCTGGGTCTCGACTGAGCGCTAGACCCGGGCGACGAGGTCCGCGACCGAGTCCAGGACCTCGCTGGGGCGGAACGGGAAGCGTTCGATGTCGCCGGCCCGCGTCGAGCCGGACAGCACCAGGAACGTCCGCAGTCCGGCCTCGATCCCGGCGACGACGTCAGTGTCCATCCGGTCACCGACCATCGCGGTGGTCTCCGAGTGCGCATCGATCCGGTTGAGCGCGGACCGGATCATCATCGGGTTGGGCTTGCCGACGAAGTACGGGTCGCGCCCGGTCGCGGCGCGGATCATCGCAGCCACGGCGCCGGTCGCCGGTAGGTCGCCGTCCGCGGACGGCCCGGTCACGTCCGGGTTGGTGCAGATGAAGCGCGCGCCGGCCTGGATCAGGCGGATGGCCTGCGTGATCGCCTCGAACGAGTAGGTGCGCGTCTCGCCGAGGACGACGAAGTCCGGCTGCGCGGCCGTCAGCGTGTACCCGGCCTCGTACAGGGCGGTCGTCAGGCCGGCCTCACCGATGACGTACGCGGAACCGCCCGGCATCTGATCCGTGAGGAACTGGGCGGTCGCCATCGCGGAGGTCCAGATGGCCTCCTCGGGCAGGTCGATGCCCGACGCCGCGAGCCGCGCGCGCAGGTCGCGCGGCGTGAAGATCGAGTTGTTGGTCAGCACCAGGAACGGGCGCTCGGCCTCCCGCAGCGCGCGCACGAAGTCGGCCGCACCCGGCAGCGCGGTCCCCTCGTGGACCAGGACGCCGTCCATGTCGGACAGCCAGGAGCGGATCTCGCGCGTCATGCGTCGAACGCCTTCCTCTCGACCTCGGCCCGTTCGGCGGGCTCGTCGTACCGTTCGTCGCGCGGCCCCTCGAGCGACTCGCCCGCCTTCGCCTTGCGGCGGGCCCGCAGGAGCTCGACGCCGATCGGGATCACGGACACCGCGACCACCGCGACCAGCAGCAGCTCGATGTTGTCCTTGATGAAGCCGATGTTGCCCAGCGCGTAACCGAGCCACGTCACGCCGACGCCCCACAGCAGCGCGCCGATCGCGTTGAATCCGACGAAGTGCCGGTAGCGCATCCCGCCCACACCGGCCGCGACGGGCGCGTACGTGCGGATGATCGGCACGAAGCGGGCGATGACGATGGTCCGGCCGCCGTACTTGTCGAAGTAGGCGTACGTGTCGTCGATGTACTTCTTCCTGAAGAAGCGCGAGTCCGGCTTGTTGAACACCTTGGGACCGAGCTTGCGGCCGATGAGGAACGCGCACTGGTCGCCGGCGAACGCGGCCGCGAACATGATGAGCGTCAGCCACCAGATGTTCAGGTTCAGCGTCCCCTGCGCCACCAGGGCGCCCGCGGTGAACAGCAGCGAGTCGCCGGGCAGGAACGGGAAGAGCAGCCCGGTCTCGATGAACACGACGACCGCGATGCCGACCAGCGCCCACGTCCCGAACGAGCTGATCAGGTGATCGGCGTTGAGGAAGTCGGGTCCCAGGGCGTGGACCGGCCCGGCGGCAAGTGTCGTCGAGAGCATGGCGTCAGCCTACGGGCCCGGATGTGAACCGGCTCCGGACCGCCTGTGAGGACTCGGTGCGCACAGGAACCAGCCGCGCTTGTGATGGAAGGGAACCCGCGGGGTCGGCACGTGTCGCAGTGGCCCCACCTGTCACAGGTGCGGCTGGTTGCTGATGCGGTCGGCGGTTACCGTGCACCGCGTGACGAAGGATGAGCCAGCGGCCGCCGACCACGACGCGTCGCGCGCGGCGACCGACGCGGAGGACGTCGGGGTCGGGCCGTGGCCCGGTGGGCCGGAGGCGTGGCCGCGGGGTGCGGACGGCGAGGCCGACGAGCGGTACGACCCCGAGCTGCTGGCGCACGGCGACCGGCGCAACGTCGTGGACCGGTACCGGTACTGGACGCTGGAGGCGATCGTCGCGGACCTCGACACGCGCCGGCACCCGTTCCACGTCGCGATCGAGAACTGGCAGCACGACCTCAACATCGGCTCGGTGGTCCGCACGGCCAACGCGTTCCTGGCGGCGGAGGTGCACATCGTCGGCCGCAAGCGGTGGAACCGGCGTGGCGCCATGGTCACCGACCGCTACCAGCACGTCCGCCACCATCCGACGGTGGCGGAGCTGGTGGCGTGGGCCGACGACAACGACCTGCCCGTCCTCGGCATCGACAACCTGCCGGGCTCGGTCCCGCTCGAGGGCTACCCGCTGCCGCGGGCGTGCGTGCTGGTGTTCGGCCAGGAGTCGGTGGGCCTGTCCGACGAGGTCCGCGCCGCGGCGACCGACACCCTGCACATCGCCCAGTTCGGCTCGACCCGCTCCATCAACGCGGGCGCGGCGGCGGCGATCGCGATGCACGCCTGGATCGCACAGCACGCGGCACCCTGACGCGAGGCGTCCATGGGAAGGACGTCCTGGGCGGGGTATCGCTCGGTAGTGGCAAACTCTGATCGGAAACCACCCCACTAGCCGCAGGAGATGTGAGCAGATGGCCATCGCCACCCCCGAGGTGTACGCCGAGATGATCGACCGCGCGAAGGCGGGCAAGTTCGCCTACCCGGCCGTGAACATCACGTCGTCGCAGACCGTCACCGCCGCGCTGCAGGGCTTCGCCGAGGCGGAGTCGGACGGCATCATCCAGGTCTCCGTCGGTGGCGCGGAGTACGCCGCCGGCTCGACGATCAAGGACCGCGTCGCGGGCAGCCTCGCGCTCGCCGCGTACGCCGCCGAGGTCGCCAAGGGCTACGGCATCACGGTCGCGATCCACACCGACCACTGCACCAAGCAGAACCTGGACAGCTGGGTCCGCCCGCTGCTGGCGATCGAGGCCGAGCAGGTCAAGGCCGGCAAGAACCCGACGTTCCAGTCGCACATGTTCGACGGCTCCAACATCCCGCTCGACGAGAACCTCGTCATCGCGGCCGAGCTGCTCGAGCTCTCGCAGGCGGCGCGCACGATCCTCGAGATCGAGGTCGGCGTCGTCGGTGGCGAGGAGGACGGCCACACGGCCGAGATCAACGACAAGCTGTACACGACGCCCGAGGACGGCCTGGCCACGGTCAAGGCGCTGGGTGCCGGCGAGAAGGGCCGCTACCTGACGGCCCTGACGTTCGGCAACGTGCACGGCGTGTACAAGCCGGGTGCCGTCAAGCTGCGCCCGTCGATCCTCGCGGACATCCAGAAGAAGGTCGGCGACGAGATCGGCAAGGCGAACCCGTTCGACCTGGTCTTCCACGGCGGTTCGGGCTCGACGGCCGAGGAGATCTCGGAGGCCGTCGACAACGGCGTCATCAAGATGAACATCGACACCGACACGCAGTACGCGTTCACGCGTCCGGTCGTCGGCCACATGTTCGGCAACTACGACGGCGTGCTGAAGATCGACGGCGAGGTCGGCAACAAGAAGGCGTACGACCCGCGCGCCTGGGGCAAGCTCGCCGAGGCGGGCATGGCCCAGCGCATCGTCGAGGCGTGCCAGCAGCTGCGGTCGGCCGGCCACAAGCTCTGACGTCTGACGACGAAGGCCCCGGCGAGAGATCGCCGGGGCCTTCGTCGAAGGTCGAAGGAGGTCAGGACGCGTCGGTGCTGTCGCCGACGGGCTGGAACTCCCGCCCGTCGTCGCCGTCGACGACGTCGAGCAGCTCACCGATGCGCGTGACCTCGAGCAGGAAGCGCACGGTGGGCGGGACGCGGAGCAGGCGGACACGATGCTGGGAACGGATGGACAGGCGGGCCAGGAAGGCCACGCCCGACGAGTCCATGAACGTCACGTGGTGCGCGTCGACCTCGATCGGCAGACCGAGGTGCTCGGCCTCCGCGGTGGCTTCCTGCAGCTCGGCGGCGAGGTCGGCGTCGACCTCTCCCGACAGCACGATGCGCGTGCTCTCCGCGCCGACGATGACCTGGACGGCGCCGGGTTCGCCCGCATTGCCGTTGTCAGCCGCGTCGGCGGACTCGTCGGGGTTGGTGCTGTTACCGTCGCGCACGGCGTTCCTTCCGCTGGAGACGACGCCGACTGCTCGACGTTGCGCCTGTGCGGCACGGTAGACGATCGGAGGTGGTGATGGTCAACATCGACGCCCCCTTCGACGTGCCTGAACTTCCCGAGGTGGGACCGGACGTGCTCGACCAGGCGCTTCGCGAGCTCGCCGTGCCGATCGCACTCCTGGATGGTACCGACCCCCACCTGCCCGTGGTGTGGGTGAATCGTGCATTCCAGGCAAGCACAGGGTACGACGCCGCGGCGGCACGTCAGCACCAGCGTGACGCGCTCCCGCCCGGGGCGCGCCGACCGGCCGCGATGCGGGCGGTGCGGGAGGCGGTCCGCGAGCAGCGCACCGTCGCGCAGACGCTGTCGCTGCGCCGGGCCGACGGCTCGGTCTACCCGTGCCGCGTCCAGTTCTCGCCCGTCGTCGCGCCGGACGGCACGGTCACGCACTGGGTGGCCGCGTTGCAGGACCTGACGGAGCGGCTGACGCACGAGGCCGCGCAGGCGGCCCTGGTCGAGGCCGAACGGCGCGAACGGCGAAGCCTGGGGATCGTCGCGCAGGTCTCGGACATGCTCATGGACGTCGACGACCGGGTGACGCCGCTGCACGAGATCGCGGCGCTGCTGCGGCACGCGATCGTCGGGTGGGCGTCGTTCTACGTCAACGACGGCGGCCTGCGTGCGGCCGAGGGGATGGACGCCAGCCGCCCGCCGTCGGGCAAGGGCCAGCGGCACGGGACGACAGGGCTGACCGTCGGGCCGCCCGACGACGGCCTCACCGACCGGTCGCCCGGCCCCGACGCGGTCCAGCTGCTGCTCGACGGCGTGAAGGACCGGCCGGTGGAGCTGGCTCTGCACGGTGACTACCCGCCCGCGTCGGCGTCGCGCTGGTTGGCGGGCCACGTCCTGACGCACGCGACCATCGACGGGCCGGCGCTCGTCTTCCCGGTCTCGGGCAGGCGGCGCGTCCTGGGGCTGCTGGTCGTCATCCCGCGCACGGGCCACGGCCTGGACGCTCTCGAGCAGAGCGACCGCACGGTCCTGGAGCTCACGGCGAGGCGCGTCGGCCTGGTCATCGACAACGCGCGGCTCTACGACCGCGAGCACCGGCTGGCGGAGACGTTGCAGCGCGCGATGCTGCCGCAGCAGGCGGACGTCGACGGGCTCGACGTCTGGACCTACTACGCGCCGAACGCGGAGAACGTGCAGGTCGGCGGTGACTGGTACGACGTCCTGCAGATCTCGCCCGACGTGGTGGGCGTGGTGATCGGCGACGTCGTCGGGCACGACGTCGAGGCCGCCGCGGCGATGGGGCAGCTGCGGTCCGTGGTGCGGTCCTACGCGTACGACATCACCGTCCCGGGCCCCGTGCTGGAGCGCGTCGACCAGCTCGTGGCAGGCATGCGGATCCCGCGGAGCGCGGGCCTCGTCCTGTCGACCCTGACCCGCGCGGAGAGCCGTTGGCGGCTGGAGTACTCCCGCGCCGGGCACCTGCCGGTGCTGCACGTCCGCGACGGGGCGGTCTCGGCGCTGCTCGACGGGGGCGGCCCCCTCATCGGGTTCGGCGGCGGTGGCCGGACGACGGAGCGCGTCGACCTGCGTCCGGGCGACGTGCTCGTCTACTACACCGACGGCCTGATCGAGCGCCGCGACCGGGGGCTGCGCGAAGGGATCGACGCGCTCACGGCCGTCGTCGGCGCCGTCACCGCCCGCGACTCCGCGGGCATCGGCGAGGAGATCCTGTCCAAGCTCGCGGACCACCCGGAGGACGACGTCGCGGTGGTCGTCGTGCGCGTGCCCGACCCGCGCGACCAGGTGGAACGCGGCCGCAGCCCGCGGCGGCGACGCTGGTCGCTGCCCAGCGAGCCGGCGTCGATCGGCCGCGCGCGGCACGCCGTCGTGCGCACGTGCCACGCGTGGGACATGCCCAACGCCGCGAACGCCGAGCTGGTGGTCTCCGAGCTCGTCGCGAACGCCGTGCTGCACGGCTACGGGCACGTGTCGCTGCAGCTCTACGACACGGGCGACGGCCTGCGCATCGAGGTCGAGGACGGCAACCCGGCGCCGCCCATCGCGACCGACGGGCACCCGGGTCGCGTGGGCGGCTTCGGGATCAAGATCGTCGAGCGGCTGTCCGACTGGGGCTGGCGGCCGTCGTCACGGGGCAAGCTGGTGTGGGCCAAGGTGCGGCCCGGTGACCTGCCGCCGGCGGGGAAGCGCTGAGCGGCAAGCTCGACGGACCTGAGCGGCAAGCTCCACGGACCTGATTCGTAGGCTCCTCGGCCCCGAGGATCAGCTCGACTCGACGCTCTCGCACCGGTGGTCGGGGTCGACGCGGAACAGGTCCATGGCCCCGCAGACCTCGATGACGAACAGCTCGCGAGGATTCGCGCCACGCAGGACCGTCGCACCGCCGCGCTTGCGGCCGGCGTCTGCGAGCGAGATGAGGAACGCCGCGCCGGTGGAGTCCATGAACGTCACGCGGCACATGTCGACGACGACGAGCTGCCGGCGCAGGCCGACGACCCGGGCGGCGACCTCAGGGAACTGGTCGCGCTCGGCGAGGTCCAGGTCGCCCGAGATGACGATGGTGGTCGTCGTGGGCGAGGCGGAGATCTCGATCATGGGGTACCTGTTGTCCGTGGGGTCGGGCGGGTCGACTGTAGGCCGACGAGCAGCCGCGCGCATCTGCACGCGCGGGTGATCATATGACCGAGGCAACTCGTCGCGCGTGGGCCAGACTGGGGACATGAGCCACGAGAACCTCCTGGACGGTCCCGCGCCCACGCTCCTGCCCGCCGACGGACCCGACGCCGACGCCCGCGCGGCGCTGGCAGGCGGTGCGTCGCTCGCCGACTCCGTCGCCGCCGCCCCGGCGGCCTCGATCGTCTGGGCGCTGCTCGCGGAGAAGGCGCTCGCCGACGTCGGCGACCCGGTCGCCGCCTACGCCTACGCGCGCACCGGCTACCACCGCGGACTGGACGCGCTGCGCCGCGCGGGCTGGCGCGGCCAGGGCCCGATCCCCGCGCAGCACGAGCCCAACCAGGGGTTCCTGCGCGCGCTGCTCGCGCTCGCGGAGGCGGCCGAGGCGATCGGCGAGCAGGACGAGGCGGACCGGTGCGAGAAGTTCCTCGCCGACTCCGGGACGTCGGTCACCGAGGTCGCCGCGCTGCGCTGAGCGCGGGTGGACGCCGGCGCGGGTGGACACCGCAGCGGTGGAACGGGACATGACCGTTCTTTGACCATCGGGTAGCCTCTGCTGGTACCGGGTCACTGCCGCCCGTGCTGAGGTCCCGAGACCGGGAACCGAACCGCAGGCAGCCGTGGGAGTGGTGATCAGATGCCCGCCGTCGTGGTGCTCGGCGTCCAGTGGGGCGACGAGGGCAAGGGCAAGGCGACCGACCAGCTCGGGTCGCGCATCGAGTACGTCGTGAAGTTCAACGGCGGCAACAACGCCGGCCACACCGTGGTCGTCGGCGGCGAGAAGTACGCGCTGCACCTGCTGCCGTCCGGCATCCTGTCGCCGGGCGTCGTGCCCGTGATCGGCAACGGCGTCGTCATCGACATCGAGGTGCTGTTCGAGGAGATCGACGCGCTCGAGGCCCGCGGCGTGGACACCTCGCGCCTGCTCGTCTCGTCGGCCGCGCACGTCATCGCGCCCTACAACCGCACGCTCGACAAGGTCACCGAGCGGTTCCTCGGCAAGCGCCGCATCGGCACCACGGGCCGAGGCATCGGCCCCGCGTACAGCGACAAGATCAATCGCGTCGGCATCCGCATCCAGGACCTGTTCGACGAGAAGATCCTGCACGAGAAGGTCGAGGGCGCCCTCGACCAGAAGAACCACCTGCTGGTGAAGGTCTACAACCGCCGCGCGATCACGGTCGAGGAGACCGTCGAGGACCTGCTGCGGCACGCGGACCGGCTCAAGCCGTTCGTCGCGGACACGCCGCTGGTGCTCAACAACGCGCTCGACGAGGGCAAGACGCTCGTCTTCGAGGCCGGCCAGGCCACGATGCTCGACGTCGACCACGGCACCTACCCGTTCGTGACGTCGTCGTCCGCCACCGCGGGGGGCGCGTGCACGGGTTCGGGCGTCGGGCCGACGAGGATCGACCGCGTCGTCGGCGTCGCCAAGGCCTACACGACCCGCGTCGGCGAGGGCCCGTTCCCCACCGAGCTGCTCGACGACGACGGCGAGTGGCTGCGTCAGACCGGCGGCGAGTTCGGCACCACCACGGGCCGCCCGCGCCGCACCGGCTGGTACGACTCGGTGGTCTCGCGGTACGCGTCGCGCGTCAACGGCATGACGGACATCGTCCTGACCAAGCTGGACGTGCTGACCGGCCGCGACCGCATCCCCGTGTGCGTCGCCTACGACGTGGACGGGCAGCGGTTCGACGAGATGCCCTTGGACCAGACCGACTTCCACCACGCCACGCCCGTCTACGAGTACCTGGACGGGTGGAGCGAGGACATCACGGGCGCGCGGGAGTTCGACGACCTGCCCGACGCGGCCCAGCGCTACCTGCTGCGCCTGGAGGAGATCAGCGGCACGCGGATCAGCGCCATCGGCGTCGGCCCGGGCCGCGAGGCGACGATCGTCCGGCACGACCTGTTGGGCTGAGCGAGGGCCGAGAATCAGTCGGTTCGGTGATGGATCAGTCGGGTGCAACCGACTGATCCAGGCGCGGGCGACCGATTCTCGGACGGGCGGGAGCCTGAGCAGGGCCCGCCGGTAAGGTCGGGGCCGTGAAGATCCTCGTCGTCGGGACCGGCGCCCGTGAGCACGCCCTCGTCCGATCGCTGTCGCTGGACCCCGCGGTCACGGAGCTGCACGCGGCGCCCGGCAACCCGGGGATCGGGGCCCTCGCCACGCTGCACCAGGTGAACCCGCTCGACGGGCCCGCGGTCGCGGACCTGGCCCGCACGCTGGGCGTCGACCTCGTCGTCGTCGGCCCCGAGGCGCCGCTGGTCGCGGGCGTCGCGGACCACGTCGCGGAGGCGGGCATCGCGGTGTTCGGTCCGTCGGGCCAGGCCGCCCGGCTCGAGGGGTCCAAGGCGTTCGCCAAGGAGGTCATGGCTGCCGCCGGCGTCCCGACGGCGGCCCCGCGCGTGGCGACGACGCTCGACGAGGTCGCCGCCGCGCTCGACGAGTTCGGCCCCACCTACGTGGTGAAGGACGACGGCCTGGCCGCCGGCAAGGGCGTCGTGGTGACCGACGATCGTGCGGCCGCCCTCGAGCACGCGCACTCGTGCCTCGAGAAGGTCACCGGTGGCCGCGTCGTGGTCGAGGAGTTCCTGGACGGCCCCGAGGTCTCGCTGTTCGTGCTCTCCGACGGCGCCGACGTGGTGCCCCTGGTCCCCGCGCAGGACTTCAAGCGCGTGCGCGACGACGACGAGGGCCCCAACACGGGCGGCATGGGGGCGTACTCGCCGCTGCCGTGGGCACCGGACGACCTGGTCGACGAGGTGCTGGACAGCGTCGCCCGCCCGACGATCGCCGAGATGGCCCGCCGCGGCACGCCGTTCGTCGGCGTCCTCTACGTCGGGCTGGCGCTGACGAGCAAGGGCCTGAAGGTCGTCGAGTTCAACGCGCGCTTCGGCGATCCCGAGACGCAGGTGGTCCTGGCCCGGCTGCGGACGCCGCTGGCCGGCGTGCTGCTCGCGGCCGCGACCGGCGGCCTCGGCGCGCTGCCGCCACTGGAGTGGAGCGACGACGCGGCCGTCACGGTGGTCGTCGCCTCGCACGGCTACCCGGAGGCGCCGCGGTCCGGCGACCCGATCACGGGGGTCGCGGAGGCCGACGAGCTGGCGGACGTCCATGTCCTGCACGCCGGCACGTCGTCCGCCGCAGGGGTGCTGAAGTCCGCAGGCGGCCGCGTGCTGTCCGTCGTCGGGAGCGGCGCCGACCTGGCTGCCGCCCGCGCCGCTGCCTACGCGGGCGTCGAGCGCATCACGCTGCCCGGCTCGCACCACCGTTCCGACATCGCGCTGGCGGCCGCGCAGGGCTGACCGGCCCGCCTCGCCGCGCAGCACGCGCCCCGGCGGGAGTCAGGGTCGGTGCTGCTCGACGATCGCCAGCACCTCGGCGAGGACGTCGGACGGCGCACGACCCGCGGTGTCGACCAGGTGCGCGCCCGGCCACGGGTCGACCTCGATGCCGGTCGTGTCCGCCCACGTCGGCTGCCGGTGGCCGGGGATGTCCGCGTCGCGGGACTCGACGCGCGCGCGGTGCTCGCCGGCGTCCGAGCACGTCAGCCAGACCTCGATGCAGGCAGCGCCCTCCGCCGCCGCGAGCCAGCCCGCGCGAGCCTCGTAGACGGCGTTCACGGCGTCCGCCACCACCACCCGGCCGACGCGGAGATCGTCGGTCGCCACCGCCATCCCGATGCCGTAACCCGCTTCCGCCGCCCGGGCGGGCCGCAACGACGAGCGCAGCAGCGCCTGCTCGATGGTGTCGATCCGCACGTGCGAGGCGCCGAGCGCGATCGCCAGCCCGCGCGCGAGGGTCGTCTTGCCGGAGCCGGGCAGGCCGCCGAGCACGATCAGGAGGGGAGCGCTCACGGTCTCGACTCTGGCAGCACCACGCGTGCCGCGCGCGGCGGCGATGCGGCAGGATCACTGCCATGAGCAGCCAGACGTTCGTGTACGGCGGCGGCGCGTGGGGCGGGGACGCCGGCGCGGAGCCGAGCCTGACCGTGGAGGTCCAGGACGGCGACATCGCGACGATCGACTACCGCCCGGCACCCGCAGGGCTGGGCCGGTTCTACCTCGGCTTCCAGCCGCGCGACTTCTTCGACGACCCGGCCGAGAGCGAGCCGGTGGACCTGGCCGCGGAGGCGGAGGCGTTCGCGGAGTGGGCGCTGCTGATCGGCGCCGTGGACGTGGAGGCCAAGCACGTGCGGCGGCTCATGGCGGCCGAGCACGTCGACGAGCCCGAGGACACGTTCGTCGAGGAGACGGCTCTGCGGCTGGTGCGGCTGGTCGGCCTGCCGATCCCGGACGGTCTCGAGGGCGGGAACGACCTCCTGTGATCGTCGTCGAGCGGGCACACTAGGCCCGTGACCTCCACGACCACGGACCTGACCGGCTGGACCCACACGTACTCGGGCAAGGTCCGCGACCTGTACGCGCCCGACGACAGCGACGCCGGCCGCGCGATCGTCACGGAGCACGGTGACGTGGTGCTCGTCGTCGCCAGCGACCGCGTCTCGGCGTACGACCACGTGCTCAGCCCCGGCATCCCCGACAAGGGCGTGGTGCTGACCCAGCTCAGCCTGTGGTGGTTCTCGCAGCTCGCCGACATCGTCCCCAACCACGTCGTCTCGACGGACGTCCCGGAGCCCGTGGCGGGGCGCGCGATGATCTGCCGGCGGCTGGCGATGTTCCCGGTCGAGTGCGTCGCGCGCGGCTACCTGACCGGATCCGGCCTGGCCGAGTACCGCGTGGACGGGACGGTCACCGGTATCGAGCTGCCGGCCGGGCTCGTCGACGGCTCCCGCCTGCCGGAGCCCATCTTCACGCCCGCCACCAAGGCCGAGCTGGGCGACCACGACGAGAACGTGCCGTTCTCGACCGTCGCGGCGACCATCGGCGACGAGCCGGCGGCCACCCTGCGCGACCTGACCCTGCGCGTCTACGCGCGGGCCGAGGCGATCGCGCGCGAGCGCGGCGTGATCCTGGCCGACACCAAGCTCGAGTTCGGAACGGACCCCGTGACGGGCGAGGTCACCCTGGGCGACGAGGTCCTGACGCCGGACTCGTCGCGCTTCTGGCCGGCCGACGAGTGGCAGCCCGGCCGCGCGCAGGCGAGCTTCGACAAGCAGTTCGTGCGCGACTGGCTCACGTCGGCCGCGTCGGGCTGGGACCGGGCGTCGGACGTGCCGCCGCCCGAGCTGCCCGCGGACGTCGTCGAGCGCACCCGCGCCCGCTACCTGGAGGCGTACGAGCGGCTGACGGGCGAACCCCTGCCGTTGTAGGGCCGGGATCGCTACCCTGCGGACATGAGCGACGCCCCGCGGACCGAGCGCGGGCTCGATCGCCTCGTCAACTTCACCGACGCCGCCGCGGCCATCGCGATCACGCTGCTGGTGCTGCCGCTCGTCGACCTCGCCGCCGACGAACGTTCGATGCCGCTGGGCCAGCTGGTCCGGGAGAACAGCGGCACGTTCGTCTCGTTCGGGGTGACGTTCGTCGTCATCGGGCGGCTCTGGCTCGCGCACCACCAGCTGTTCGAGCGCCTGCGCTCGTACGACTCGGTGGTCGTGTGGCTCGACCTGCTCTGGCTGGCGTGCATCGTGGTGCTGCCGTTCGCGGCGCAGGAGCTGTCCAACCTGTACGGCGACGACCCGTGGGTGTACGTGCTGTACGTGGGGACGATGACGGTCTCGTTCGTCGCGCTCGCGCTGATCGCGCTGCGGGCGATGCAACGGCCCGACCTGCGCAGCGCGCCGACCGGCGACTCGGTCGTCGGGCTGTTCGCGCTCGTGGTGCTGCTGCTGGTCGTGCTGGTGCTGGCGGTCGTCTTCCCGGCCGTCGGCATGTGGTGGCTGCTGCTGCTGATCCCCGGTGAGCGCATCGAAGGTGCGATCGCGCGGCGACGATTGCGCGCATAGGTCGTCGCGCGATATATATCGTGCATGGCGTTTCGGATGAGCGAGCAGGCGTACTTCGTCATGCTCGCGCTCGCTGAGGAGCCGCGGCACGGCTACGGGGTGGTGCGGGCGGTCAAGGACCTGTCCGACGACCGCGTCCGCCTCGGCGCGGGCACGCTCTACGGGATCCTCGACCGGCTGGTCGAGGCCAGCTTCGCCGAGGCGTCGGGGGAGGTGGTCGTCGACGGGCGCCTGCGCCGCTACTACCGGCTGACTGACGAGGGCCTGGGCGTGCTGACCGCAGAGACCGACCGCCTGCGCGCGCTGGCGAGGCGCGCGCAGCGTGTGCTGGGCTCGCGGCCCGCGCTGGGGGGCGCGTGATGGCGCGCGACGAGGGGGCGGCCCGCGGCGCCGCGAGCGATCCCGCGACCGGGAGAGGTGTCGACGCCGCGAGCGACGACCGCGCATCCTTCGACAGGTCCGTGCGGTTCTGGTTGCGCGCGTACCCGCGGCGGTGGCGGGTGGCCCGGGCCGACGAGGTCGTCGAGGTGCTGGCGGACCTGGCCGGGCCGGAGGCGCGACGCGTCGACGGTCGTACGGCGATCGGGCTGCTCGTTGCCGGTATCGCGGCGCGCTGGCGGATGCGTCCGCCGGTGCGGGTCGTGGCGCGCTACCGCTTGCGGGGCCTGCGCCCGTCGGCTGCCTACGATGCCTGGCTCCACGATGACCTCGATGGCATCTTCTACGCGGTTCGCCAGCTGGCCTGGCGCGCTCCGTTTCTCGCCGCGCTCGTCGCGATCACCCAGATGTGGCAGGGCCCTCCGTGGTTGGTGGGCCTCGTTGCCGCCGTCGCCTTGGGTCTGGTGAGCGACACGCTGGGACGCCGCCGTCTGCGCAGGCTCTACTTCCACCCGCCGTCCGACGAGCTCGGGCACTTCCAGCCCTACCGCGGACTCGACACCGAGCCGCAACGGTGAACGCCTCGTTCGCGGCGTCGGTCGCACTCTGGCTGCGCGCGTACCCGCGGCGGTGGCGCGCCGTCCGGGCCGAGGAGATGACGGCCGTGCTCGCCGACCTCGCCGGGCCCGACGCGACGCGGCTCGACCGGCGCACGGCGTTCGGACTGCTGTGCGGTGGCTGGGCGACGCGGTGGCGCGGGCACCCGCCGCTGCACACGTGGCTCGCGTACCGGTTCCTCGAGTTCCGCGTCCCGGAGCGATACCGCGCCTGGGTCCAGGACGACATCCTGGGTGCGCTCTACCCGGTGCGCACCCAGCAGGTCGCCGCGATGTCGGTCGTCGCAGCCCTGGTGGTCGATCCGTGGTTCCTCGTCGTCTTCCTCGTGGCGCTGGTCATGATCCAGCTCGTCGTCGGGACCGAACGGGGCCGGGAGCAGGCGCTCCGCCGCCAGCTCGAGCCCGGGGCGTGGGACCGCGGCGTACCGCAGGTCGTGCAGATGCTCGGCCCGCGTGCCCGACCACGGGCGACGGCCGCGGTCGGCCTCGCGGCAGCCGTCGGCGTGACGCTTGCGACGACGGGCGTCGTCGCGGGCGCGGTGGCGGGTACGCGGTGGTGGGCCGTGGCCGTCGCGGTGGTGCTCGGAGCGGGCTTCGCGGCCGGGTCCTTCGTCGGGCTACGACGCCTGCGTCAGGTCCCGCAGCCGGACCGCGTGATCGAGGTCGCCCCGCGTCGGTGGCTCGCGGCCGTCGTCGTCTGGTGCGCGGCAGTCGTCGCTCTCGCGTCCTTCTGCGCCGCCCGCGGATGGGCCGACGACTACGCGATGATCGCGGCACCGGCCGGCTGCGCGCTCGCACCGGCGCTGGTGCTCGGGTGGTGGCACGCGTACCGCCAGGCGGACGGAGAGGAACCCTGGGCCGCGACCGACGTCTGGCACGCGATGACGTGGCGCCCGCCTGTGGTCGACGAGCCGCAGGTGTACCGCCGCGTGCTGCTCACGTCGGTGGAATCGCAGAGCGCGTCCCACCCCGCGACCGCGGTCTCGGGTACTCCGGTGCGGTCGGTAGACTCGCCGCCGACCCCCATCGCCACGCCACACCAGGGAGCACACCCGTGGGACGAGTCGTCGTCGACGTGATGCCGAAGCCCGAGATCCTCGACCCGCAGGGCAAGGCCGTCGCCGGTGCGCTGCCGCGACTGGGCTTCGGCCAGTTCGCGTCGGTCCGCCAGGGCAAGCGGTTCGAGCTCGAGGTGGAGGGCGAGGTGACCGACGAGCTCCTCGCGGCCGCCCGCGCTGCCGGGGAGCAGGTGCTCTCCAACCCGGTGATCGAGGACGTCGTGGCGGTGTACGAGGACAAGGCATGACGCGCGTCGGCGTCGTCACCTTCCCGGGCACGCTCGACGACCGTGACGCCGCTCGCGCGGTCCGCCTGGCCGGCGCCGAGCCCGTTGCGCTGTGGCACGGCGAGGCCGACCTGAAGAACGTCGACGCCGTGGTCCTGCCCGGCGGGTTCTCCTACGGCGACTACCTGCGCGCGGGCGCCATCAGCCGGTTCGCGCCCGTCATGGGCGAGATCGTGGAGGCCGCGGGCAAGGGGCTGCCGGTGCTCGGCATCTGCAACGGCTTCCAGGTCCTCACCGAGGCGCACCTGCTGCCCGGTTCGATGATCAAGAACGACCACCTGCACTTCGTCTGCCGCGAGCAGGTGCTGTCGGTCGAGAACGCGGACACGGCCTGGACGCGCGACTACTCGGCGGGCCAGCACATCACCGTCCCGCTGAAGAACCAGGACGGCCAGTACGTGGCCGACGAGGCGACGCTCGACGAGCTCGAGGGCGAGGGCCGCGTGGTGTTCCGCTACGTGGGCTGGAACCCGAACGGCTCGCGCCGCGACATCGCGGGCATCAGCAACGCGGCGGGCAACGTCGTGGGCCTCATGCCGCACCCGGAGCACGCGGTCGAGGCCGGCTTCGGCCCCGACGGCGCGAACGGCCCCCGCACCGGCACCGACGGGCTCGGCTTCTTCACGTCCGTGCTCCACTCGCTCGTCGGTTGAGCGGCGACCTGACCCTCGTCGCCTGGGACCACCCGGACGCGGCCGCGCTGCGCACCGCGCAGCAGGTCGAGCTCCGCGAGCGGTACGGCGACGACGACATCGGCCACGCCATGACGGGCGAGCAGATCGTCGCGATGGTGCTGCTGCACGTCGACGGTGAGCCGGTGGCCTGCGGGGCGCTGCGCGACGCCCTCGACCTGGGCGTCGGCACCGGCGAGCTCAAGCGCATGTTCGTCCTGCCGGCGCACCGCGGTCGCGGCTACTCGCGGCGCGTGCTCATGGAGCTCGAGCGGGTCGCGCACGAGCGCGGCTTCGGCCGGCTCGTCCTGGAGACCGGGCCGCTGCAGCCCGAGGCGATCGGCCTGTACCTGTCCGCGGGCTACACGCCTACGGACAACTACGGCGAGTACGTAGGCGTCGTCGAGTCGCGCTGCTTCGCCAAGGACCTGCACCCGGTCGAGGCGCCACGGCGTCGCGCGCGGGACCGGGCGCACGTCGACGTCGTCGTCGAGCGCGTGACCTGGGACGACGAGACCGCGGCGCACCTGCGTCGGCGCATGTTCACGGAGTTCAACGCGCCCACGTACCCCGGGCTGCGCGAGGCCGTCGAGGCCATGGGCGGCTTCGAGGTCGACGACGCGGCGCAGGGCGTGGGGGACCACGCGACGTGGGTCGCGCGGATCGACGGCCGCCCGGTCGGGTGCGTCTCGCTGCGGGCGCCGCGCGACGGCTACCCGGAGGGATCGGCCGAGCTGAAGAAGCTGTTCGTCGAGGCGGACGCGCGGGGTGCGGGCGTGTCGCGCCTGCTGCTGGCGGTGGCCGACGACGAGGCGCGCGCGCTCGGCTACTCGCGCATCCTGCTGCAGACGGGCATCCGCCAGCCCGAGGCGATCGGGCTGTACCTGGCGACGGGCTGGCGCCCCGTCGCGCCGTTCGGTGCGTACACGAACGACCTGCACTCGCTCTGCTTCGGCAAGGTGCTCTGAGGCCACCTCCGGCCGATTGGCCATGGCCCTATCGTCGGGCGACGCCCGACGATAGGTGCATGGAGATCCTGCGGTACCGCGCGTTCACGACCGACGACGAGACGTCGGGCAACCCGGCCGGCGTGGTGATCGATGCCGAGGCGCTCGACGAGACCGCGATGCTGGCGATCGCCGCGGACCTCGGGTTCAGCGAGACGGCGTTCCTGACCGCGATCTCGCCGGACGCGGCTCACGTCCGGTACTTCACGCCGCGGGCCGAGATCGCGTTCTGCGGGCACGCGACGATCGCGTCGGGCGTGGCGCTCGCCCGGCTGCGGGACGCGGGACCGGTGGTCACGCTCACGACGAACGTGGGGCCGGTCCCCGTCGAGGTGACGACCGAGCAGGCGACGCTCGTCGCGCCGGGGACGACCGTCGAGGACCTCACCGACGCGCTGCTCGACGACGTGCTGCGCGTCCTGCGCCTCGACCGCGCCGACCTGGACCCGGCCCACCCTGCGGCGCTGGTGCACGGCGGCAACCTGCACCCCCTCGTCGTCGTCCGCCCGGGCGTGCTGGCGAGCCTCGACCACGACGGCGACGCGATGCTGGCCCTGCAGGACGCGCACGGCTGGGACGGCACGGTCCCGGTCGTCGAACGCCTCGACGCCGTGCGGTTCGCGTCCCGCAACCCGTTCCCGCGCGGCGGCATCCGCGAGGATCCCGCGACCGGGTCGGCCGCCGCGGGCCTGGGCGCGTACCTGCGCGCGGGCGGCCACGTCGACGCGCCGACGACGATCACGGTCAGCCAGGGCAAGGAGACCGGCCACCCGAGCCGCCTGCGGGTCGACATCCCCACGGAGGGCCGCATCCGGGTCACCGGCACCGCGGCCCCGCTCGCCTGACGCCGCACCGCACGACGCCAGCGCGCCCGAGACCCACCGAGCGCGCCCGCCGGAGCGGGCGCGCTCGATGCGCAACGGGTGCGCTCGCGGGCGGGGACCCGGACGATGGCCCGCATGGGCATTCGTGTCGGGACCTCCGGGTGGTCCTACGACCACTGGGACGGCGTGCTGTACCCGCCCGGGACACCGCCCGCGCGCCGGTTCGAGCACTACGTGCGCGAGTTCGACACCGTCGAGCTGAACGCGAGCTTCTACCGCTGGCCCCGCGACGCGACGTTCGCCGGCTGGCGCTCGCGGCTGCCCGACGGGTTCACGATGTCGGTCAAGGCGCCGCGGGGGCTCACGCACGCGAAGCGGTTGTACGACCCCGAGCGGTGGGCGGGGCGGATCAGCGGGGCGTGGCACGAGCTGGGGGAGCGACGTGGTGTGCTGCTCGCGCAGCTGCGTCCGGACCAGGAGCGGGACGACGCCCGGCTGGACTGGTTCCTGCGCTCGCTGCCGGACTGGGTGCGCGTCGCCGTCGAGCTGCGGCACGAGTCGTGGCAGCACGACGACGTCTTCGCGCTCCTCGAACGGCACCGGGCGTCGTACGTCGTCATGAGCGGTGCGCACCTGCCCTGCGTCCTGCGCGCGACGTCGGACATCGTCTACGTCCGCCTGCACGGACCCGACCACGACCACCTCTACGGCGGCTCGTACTCCGACGACGACCTGCGCTGGTGGGCCGACCGGATGCGCGAGTGGGACCGCGACGGCCGCGACGTGCTGGCGTACTTCAACAACGACGGCGGCGGGAACGCGGTCCGCAACGCACGCACGCTGCGCTCGATGATCTGAGACGCGGCTGAGAGCGGTCGGCCCCCGCGTGCGGGCCGCGGGGGCGCTGCCTACCGTGACGCTCGCGCGTCCGTCGGGGCCGCGCCCGACGAGGAGGTCACCGCATGCCCACCGAGCAGATCGCCAAGGTCGCCGAGCTGATCAAGGACGCCCGCACCGCCATGCTCACGACGGTCGCCGCCGACGGCAGCCTGGTCAGCCGCCCGATGGGCGTGCAGGACGTCGACTTCGACGGCGACCTCTGGTTCTTCGCCGACGCGGACAGCCACAAGGTGTCCGAGATCGAGCACGGCAGCCCGGCGAACGCGGCGTTCGCCGACTCGTCGTCGTGGGTGTCCGTGTCAGGCTCGGCCGAGGTGGTGCGGGACGTCGCGAAGCAGCGCGAGCTGTGGGGGCCGGTCGCCGAGGCCTGGTACCCCGACGGCCCGGAGACGCCCGGCCTCGTCCTCGTCGTCGTCCACGGCGAGACGGCCGAGTACTGGGACTCGCCCGGCGGCCGCATCGCGACCGTCCTCAGCCTGGTCAAGGCCAAGGTGAAGGGCGAGCGCTACGACGGCGGCGAGAACGAGACGGTCTCGCTCTAGGAGACTCAGCCCAGCACGGCGAACGCCTGGGTGAGGTCGTCCTTGAGGTCCTCGACGTCCTCCAGGCCCACCGAGAAGCGGACCGTCGACTCGGCGATGCCGACCGCGGCGCGTCCCTCGGCGCCGAGCTTGGCGTGCGTCGTCGTCGCGGGGTGCGTGACGATGGACTTCGAGTCGCCCAGGTTGTTGGAGATGTCGATGATCCGCAGGGCGTCGAGGAAGGCGAACGTCGTCTTCTTCGCCACCTCGGGCGTCGCGTCGGCCGGTACCGCGAGGTCGAACGTCACGACCGTGCCGCCGCCCGACTGCTGGCGCAGGGCCAGCTCGTGCTGCGGGTGCGAGGGGAGGTACGCGTAGCGGACGCGGGCCACCTCGTCGCGCGCCTCGAGCCACTGCGCGAGCGCCAGGGCCGACGACGTCTGGTGGCGGACCCGCAGCGACAGCGTCTCCAGCCCCTTGAGCAGCACCCAGGCGTTGAACGGGGCGAGCGACGGGCCGGTGTTGCGGACGAACGTCTGCACCGGGCCGCGGATGTACTCGGTCGGGCCCAGGATCGCGCCGCCCAGCACGCGGCCCTGGCCGTCGATGTGCTTGGTGGCCGAGTACACGACGATGTCCGCGCCCAGCTCGAGCGGGCGGGACAGCACGGGCGTCGCGAAGACGTTGTCGACGATCACCAGCGCGCCGGCCGCGTGCGCGAGCGCGCTCACGGCCGCGATGTCGACGAGGTCCTGCATCGGGTTGGACGGCGTCTCGAAGAACACGACGTCCGCGGGGGTGGCCAGGGCCTCCTCCCACTGCGCCGGGACGTGCCCGTCGACGTAGTCGACCCGCACGCCCCAGCCCGCGAGGAGCTGGTCGAAGATGACGACGCTCGAGCCGAACAGCGCACGGGCGGCGACGATGCGCGAGCCCTGCTTGACGATCGACGCGAGGGACGTGAACACGGCCGACATGCCCGTGCTCGTCGAGACCGCGGCCTGCGCGCCGTCGAGCAGCCGCAGCCGCTCCTCGAACGTCTGGACCGTCGGGTTGTTGTAGCGCGAGTACAGGAACCGGTCGACGTCGCCCGCGAACGCGGACTCGGCCTGGCCGGCGGACCCGTAGACGTAGCCCTGCGTGAGGAACAGCGCCTCGGACATCTCGTCGAACTCGGAGCGCACCAGCCCGCCGCGCACGGCGAGGGTGTCGGGGCGCAGGTCCTCGCGGGCGACGCGGCGAGCGTCCCAGTCGCCCGGACCCGGCACGCGGCTCACAGCTCGCGCCAGGGCAGGCCGTCGGCGCGCCAGCCGGAGTGGCCGCGCTGCCCGTCGAACCCGACGTCGCCCTCGAAGCCCTGCAGCACGTTGTACGACGGGCCGAAGCCGGCCGCCGTCGCGGCCTGAGCGGCGGCGACCGAGCGGACGCCGCTGCGGCACAGGAACACGATCGGGCGCTCGTCGCCGGGCGTGACGCCGGCCGCGGCGAGCTCGCTCAGGAAGTTCACGTTGGGGCCCGCGGGGGTGACCCACTCGACGAACGCCGCGCGGCCGCCCAGGTCGTCGGCGTCGGGGACGCCGATGGTCCGCCACTCACCGTCGGTGCGGACGTCGACGAGCAGCGCGCGCTCGTCGGACGTCAGCAGGTCCCACGCCTGCTGCGGGGTCAGGTCGCCTGCGTACGGCATCGATCTCCTCCATCGGTCCTGGCGGTAGCACCGTGCGGTGGGGGTGAGCCCCGCGGGTTGCTGCGGCGTCGTCGAGCCAGATCTCTCGGCCGCTCTGGATGGTGGGTCGATGGTAGCGCGGGTTCCACCGTGCCTTCCACGGAGTGAACACCGTGTCCCGCGATGCGAGACGCGGCGGGGGCCTCGTTGACAGATGGGCCGTCCGAAAGGAACCCTCATGGTCAGGTCATGAGTGTCAGCGTCAAGCCCCGGCTCGCTGGCCGGCAACCCTCCACCTGCGGTGGGGTGCCCCGGGTGACGACCAGGCCAGGCACCGATCGGTGCCCGGCAAGCGCGGGGCACCCCATGGGCGGTGGGCCCCCGGAACCGGAGGTGCACCATGACCGCGATCGCTGAGCGGACCGACTGTTCGACGGACGTCGCCGCGCTCGTCCCCGTCGTCGGGGGCGCGACCACCGTGCCGCTCGTCGACGGCACGCAGCGCGTCTACGCCAACCTGGACTACGCGGCCAGCGCGCCCGCGCTCGAGGCGGTCGCCGCACGCGTCACCGAGGTGCTGCCGCTGTACGCGTCCGTGCACCGCGGCGCCGGGTACCTCTCGCAGGTCTCGACCGCGCTCTACGAGTCCTCGCGGCAGAGCATCGCGCGCTTCGTCGGAGCCCGCGAGGACGACGTCGCGATCATCACGCGCAACACCACGGACTCGCTCAACCTGCTGGCGGGCGTGATCCCGGCGGGTGGCCGCGTGCTGGTGCTGGACGTCGAGCACCACGCCAACCTGCTGCCGTGGGTGCACTCGCGCCCGGGCCAGGGGCACTCCGCGACGATCGTGCCGATCGCGCGGACGGTCGCGCAGACGCTGCGCGCGCTGGCCGACGAGCTGGCGCGTCAGCCCTACGCGCTCGTGACGGTGACCGGTGCGTCCAACGTGACCGGCGAGGCGCTGCCGCTCGACGACGTCGTGGCGATCGCCCACGCCGCCGGCGCACGCGTGGCCGTGGACGGCGCCCAGCTCGTCCCGCACCGGGGCTTCTCGCTCGCCGAGTCCGGGGCCGACTACGTCGCGTTCTCCGGCCACAAGACCTACGCCCCGTTCGGGGCCGGCGCCCTGGTGGGGCGACGCGACTGGCTCGACGCCGGCACGCCGTACCTCGCAGGGGGAGGTGCGGTGCGCGACGTGCGGACCGACCGGACGGTCTGGCAGCCGGCGCCCGCGCGCCACGAGGCGGGTTCGCCGAACGTCATCGGTGCGATCGCCCTGGCCGAGGCGTGCGAGCAGCTCGCCGCGCTGCCGGCAGGTGCGCTGCACGAGCACGAGCAGGTGCTGCGGGACCGGCTCGTCGGCGGGCTCTCGGCGATCGACGGCGTCGAGGTGGCCCGGATCTGGTCCGACTCGACCGACCCCGTGGGCGTGGTGACCTTCACGGTCGCCGGCCACGACGCCGGTCTCGTGGCGGCGTACCTCGCGGCCGAGCACGGCATCGGCGTGCGCGACGGCCGCTTCTGCGCGCACCCGCTGCTCGCGCACCTGGGGGCGTCGGGCGGTGCGATCCGGGCGTCGGTGGGCGTGGGGACGACGAGCGAGTTCGTCGACCGCCTCGTCGAGGCGCTGGCCTCCTACCTGGCCGACGGCGCGCGCTCGTCGTACGAGGTCGTGGACGGGTGCTGGGCCGTGGTCGCGGACACGCGCCCGCTCATCGCGGTGCACGGACTGGACCACCTGGCGGCGACGGCCGCCGCGGCCTGCGGGCCGGCGCTCGACGACTGATCCGGACGAACCCGGTGCATCCGGACGCGCGCTGCGTCCGGAAGGAGGGACGAGGGCATCGACCGGTGCCCGCGCGACGCGGCGCCGAGCGCTGCCCGCGCCCGAACGTCCGCTGGGAGATCCCATGTCGATCCGACGCCTCGTCTCCGCCACTGCCGCCGCCGCGCTGACCGCGGGCGCGGTGGTCGCCGTCGCCCCCGCCGCATCCGCCGCCCCGCCGTCGGGCACGACGAGCCTGGCCGCCGTGCTCGCGTCCGACGGCGACACCTTCGACCACAACTGGTACGACTTCGACATCCTCGACCAGGCCGTCGGCGCCGTCCTGGCGGCCAAGCCGGACAGCGCCGTGGGCGTCCTGGCGGACGGCGACGTCCCGCTGACGGCGTTCATCCCCAACGACCGGGCCTTCCAGCTGCTGGCCCTGGACCTCACCCACCGCTGGTACTTCACCGAGTCCGGCGTGCTGAACGCGCTGGTCAAGGCCGTGGGCGTCGACGCGATCGAGCAGGTGCTGCTCTACCACGTGGTGCCGGGTGCGACGATCGACTCGAAGACCGCCCTCGCGTCCGACGGCGCGAAGCTGACGACCGCCCAGGGCGGGACGTTCACCGTCGACGTCATCTCGAAGCGGTTCGGCCTCGTGCAGCTCATCGACCAGGACCGCAACGACGTCAACCCGTTCCTGGTGCCCGGCAAGCTGGACATCAACAAGGGCAACAAGCAGATCGCGCACGGCATCGCGTTCGTGCTGCGGCCCGCCGACCTGTGACGTGAGCCGCCTGGGGCTGCGTCACTCGACGCGCAGCCCCAGGTGGTCGGCCAGCGCGGGTGCGAGCTCGACGAGCTGGTCGGCGCTGATCGTCGCGCCGGAGAGCCCTTCGATGCCGACGAGCTCTCGCAGCCCGTCGATCCCGCGGACGTCGACGTCGGTCAGCCGCGCGCCGCTCACGTCGAGCCGCCGCACCTGGCACCCCTCGAACCGCAGCCGCTTCGCGGTGACCCGGGCCAGGTCCAGCTCGTCGACCACCACACCGACGAACGCGACCTCCGTCAGGCGCGCGTCGCGCAGGTTGAGGTAGTCGATCTTGCCGCCGCGCACCTCGACGCGCGTCCACGACGACGCGTACGCCTGGGCGGCGCCGATGCGCAGGTCGCGCCACGTGCAGTCCTGCCAGGTTGACGAGGCCGCGAGCAGCTCGCCCGCCCGCGAGTCCCGCACGGTCGTGTCGATGACGCGCGCGTGCTCGAGCCGGACACCGTCGAGCGAGCACTGCTCGAGCACGCACTCCAGGATCCGCGCCGACGACGCGTCCTGACCGTCGAGCCGCGCGCCGGTCATGGCGAGGCCGTCGTAGTCACCCTCCGGCTCGAGCGGGCCGCTGAACTCCTCGAGATCGGTCACCGCGTCAGCCTGCCACGGTCCAGGAGCCGAAACGGCTCGGCGGGCGCGCGTGGCCCGTGCCATCGTCGCCCGCATGCAGCACGATCTGGTCCTGTCCGGTCACGGCGTCCGCCTCGTCCCGCTGGGCGTCGAGCACGCGTCGGAGCTCGTCGCGCTGATCGACCACGCCTTGTGGCGGGGGATGACGACGCCCGTCCCGACGACGTCCGCCGAGATGGTCGCTCACATCGAGGCCGCGGTCGCCGTGCCCGATCGCGTCAGCCTCGCGGTGCTCGGCGACGACGGCGAGGTGCGCGGCAGCACGTCGTACTACGACCTGTCGCGCGCCATGGGCCGGGTCGAGATCGGCAACACCTACTACGGGCGTGCGTGGTGGGGCGGGACGACGAACCCCGCGTGCAAGCTGCTCCTGCTCCAGCACGCGTTCGACGACTGGGGCCTGGCGCGCGTCGCACTGCGGGCCGACGCCGAGAACTCCCGGTCGATCGCCGCGATCCGCCGCCTGGGCGGCGTGCCCGAGGGCGTGCTCCGCAGCCACCGCGTCCGGCCGGACGGGTCCCGCGGCGACACGGCGTACTTCTCGATCCTCGCCGCCGAGTGGCCGACGGTCCGCGCGGCGCTGGAGGCGCGCCTCGCATGAGGCTCGTCAGCCGGACGCGGCGTCGAAGTGGAGCTCCGAGGTGACCCGGTAGCGGTCGCTGCGGTAGATCGACCGGACGAACTCGACGATCTGGCCGGCACTGTCGCGCGTGGTGCGCTCGACCATGAGCGCGGGGAAGTACACGGGGACGCCGAGCAGCGAGGCCTCCGTCTCGTCGGTCACCGTGGCCTCGAGCGTCTGGACCGCGCTGCGGACGTCGACGTCGAACCGCTCGCGGAGCAGGCGGTAGAACGACCCGGCGACCATGTCGCCCGCCTCGAGCCCGGGGACGAGCGCGCCCGGTAGGTGGATGCGCTCGATCGCCATCGGCTCGCCGTCGACGATCCGCAGACGGACGACCCGCAGCACCTCGGCCGCTGGTGCGAGCTGGAGGCGGCGAGCCATCTGCGGCCCGGCCGCCGCCGTCTCGAACTCGAGCACCTGGCTGGCCCACTCGCCCTCGGCCGGTGGTGCGTAGAACGACCCCGATGGCGTCGAGGCCAGGGACTGCGTGACGCGCTGCGGGCCGGTGAAGGTGCCGCGCCCGTGCTCGCGGACCAGGACCCCGGACCGTACGAGGTCGTCGACCGCGAGCCGCAGCGTCGGGCGCGAGACGCCGAGCTCCTTGGTGAGGTCGCGCTCGGAGGGGATGGCGGACCCGGGCTCGCGCCCGGCGACGAGGTCGAGGAGGTAGTCGCGGACGGCGTCGCGCTTCAAGCCGGCGTGCGGTTGCAGTGTCACGCGACGGACCTTACCAGTGGTCAGGCGTTCGATCGGCGACATCGCGCGGAAATTGGGTCTTGACGAACCAACTGGTCAAGTCCACTCTTGGTCCCAGCCACTTAGGCTTACCAATAACTGACCAGTTGGAGTCTCTGATGATGCCTCGCCTCGTCGCCGCCTCCGCGGCGCTCGTCCTCGTGACCGCGCTCGCCGCCTGCGACTCGGGGGACGACCCCTCCGCCGACCCGAGCTCCGCCGAACCCGCCGCCCTCACGGTCTGGTTCATGAAGGACAGCTTCACCGACGACCTCGTCGCCGACTTCAAGAAGTCCTTCGAGACCGACCACCCAGGCACCACGCTCGACATCCAGATCCAGGAGTGGGACGGCATCGGCCAGAAGGTGACCAGCGCTCTGGCGAGCAACGACGCTCCCGACGTGATCGAGGTCGGCAACACCCAGGTCGCGGAGTACGCCGCGAGCGGCGGCGTCGTCGACCTCACCGACAAGGTCGACGACCTGCAGGGCAGCGACTGGCTGCCCGGCCTGGCCGAGCCCGGCCGGATCGACGGCAAGCAGTACGGCATCCCGTGGTACGCCGCCAACCGCGTCGTCATCTACAACAAGGACCTGTTCGCCGAGGCGGGCATCACCACCCCGCCGACGACGCGCGAGCAGTGGATCGCCGACACCACGAAGCTGAACACGGACGGCAACCAGGGCATCTACCTGCCGGGGCAGAACTGGTACACGCTGTCGGGCTTCATCTGGGACGAGGGCGGCGACCTCGCCGTCCAGGACGGCGAGGCGTGGAAGGGCGCGCTCGACACGCCGCAGGCGCTCGCCGGCATGGCCTTCTACTCCCAGCTCCAGGCGCTCGGCGAGGGGCCCAAGGACTCCGACGAGGCCAAGCCGCCCCAGGCCGACGTGTTCGCCAAGGGTGACGTCGCCCAGGTCGTGTCCACTCCCGGCGGCGCCGGCGCGATCATCGCGGCGAACCCGAAGCTGGACGGCAAGCTCGGCTTCTTCCCGATCCCGGGCAAGACCGCCGACAAGCCGGGCGCGGTCTTCACCGGGGGCTCCGACCTGGTGATCCCCGAGGCGTCGAAGCACCACGACCAGGCCTACGAGGTCGTCAAGGCGCTCACGGGTGAGCGGTTCCAGACCGCGATGGCGCCGGTGATGTCCTACGTGCCGAACAAGACCTCCTACGCGTCCGTCCTCAGCGGGAACGAGGGTGCGGCGGCCATGGCGAAGGGTGCGGCGAACGGTCACGCGACGCCGAACTCACCGAACTGGGCCGCGGTCGAGGCGAGCAACGTCATCAAGGAGTACATGACGAAGGCTCTGACCGGGTCGGACGCGTCCAAGGACGCCGCGTCCGCGTCGCAGCAGATCACGGAGATCCTCAACACCGACTCCTGATCTGCCGGATGCCGGGTCCGTCGCACCTCAGGGGTGTGGCGCGGCGGACCGGTCCTGCCCTCGGGTGGTCAGCCTCCCGACCACCCGAGGGCAGGACCACCTTCTCGACGCCCCGCCTGAGACCTTCGACGAACCCCGAGGAACGACGTGCTCGCTGAGACACCCGTCGACCTGAGCCCACCGGTGGGCGAGGTCGCCCGAACACGCCCGCGGCGCGCACGCCGCGCGGCCGGTGCATGGCCCTACCTGCTCGTCCTGCCGACCGTCGCGGGCACGTTGTTCCTGCTCGTCTACCCGCTGATCCGCAGCGTCGTCATCTCGATGCAGCACTTCCGGATCGGGGAGCTGATCCGCGGGGGAGCGCCGTTCGTCGGGCTCGACAACTATCGCGAGCTGTTCGCGAGCCACGACTTCTGGGCGGTCGTCGTGCGGACGGTGTGGTGGACGGCCGTGAACGTCGTGCTCATCATGGTGATCTCGACGCTCGTCGCTCTGCTGGTCGCGCGGCTCGGACGCCGCATGCGGCTCGCCGTCATGAGCGGCCTCGTGCTCGCGTGGGCGGTCCCCGTGCTGGCGGCGACGACCGTGTTCCAGTGGATGTTCCAGTCCCGGCTCGGCGTCGTGAACTGGCTCCTCACCACGATCGGGCTCGACCGGTTCGACGGCTACACGTGGTTCGCGAACGGTACGGCGACCTTCGTCATCCTCGTCCTGCTCGTGGTGTGGCAGTCCGTGCCGTTCGCCGCGCTCACGCTCTACGCGGGCCTGACGACCGTGCCCGACGAGCTCTTCGAGTCGGCCCGCATCGACGGCGCGAACGCCCGCCAGGTCTTCCGCCACGTGACGTTCCCGATGCTGCGGTCGCTGTTCGGGCTCATCACGTCGCTGGAGATCATCTGGGTCTTCAAGTGCTTCGCGCAGATCTGGGCCGTGAGCAAGGGCGGGCCCAGCGGTGCCACGACGACGCTTCCCGTCTACGCGTTCCAGGTCGCGCAGTCGCTGCACAAGTACGACCTCGGCGCAGCCATCTCGACCGTGACGGTCATCTTCCTGCTCGTCGTCCTGGTCCCGCACCTGCGGCACCTCTACCGAAGCGAAGGGGCCCAGGCATGAGACGCGCACGCACCCTCCCGTACAACCTTGCCGCGGTCGTCGTCCTCGTCGCCACCGTGTTCCCCGTCTACTGGATGGTCGTCACGGCGTTCAAGCCGACGACGGACATCAACGCGGCGACGCCCCAGCTGGTCCCCCTGCACCCGACGCTCGAGCACTTCCGCGACGCCATCGGGGTGGACGGCTTCTGGCGGTTCTGGCGCAACAGCGCGCTCGTCTCGGTCGGTGCGGTGCTGCTCGCGCTGGTCGTCGGCCTGATGGGGGCGTTCGCGGTGGCGCGCATGCGCTGGGCCGGGCGCAAGGGGTTCATCCTCATGGTCTTCATCGCGCAGATGGCTCCGTGGGAGGCGCTGCTCATCCCGATGTTCATCATCGCTCGCGACACGGGCATGCTCGACAAGCTCTCGATGCTGACGCTGATCTACTTCGTCGCCACGCTCCCGTTCACGATCGTGACGCTGCGGGGATTCCTCGCGTCGATCCCGCCCGAGCTCGAGGAGGCGGCGCAGCTCGACGGCGCGAGCCGGCTCGAGGCGTTCCGCCGGATCGTCTTCCCGCTGCTCGCGCCCGGGCTGATGTCGACGGCCCTGTTCGGCTTCATCACCGCGTGGAACGAGTTCGCGTTCGCCAACGCGCTGATCGTCAAGAACCAGGACAACCGCACGCTGCCGGTGTGGCTCTCGTCGTTCAGCAACGTCTTCGGCACGGACTGGGGCGCCACCATGGCCGCCTCCACCCTGTTCATGCTCCCGGTGCTGGTGATCTTCCTGGTGCTGCAGCGCCGGGTCACAGGCGGCATCGTCGCGGGCGCCGTCAAGGGGTGATGCGTCGTGAGCACCGACCGTCCCGTGCGGACCATCGAAGGGGGACCAGCGTGATCATCCCGAGGCCTCGAGCCATCGAGACCCATGAGGGCTTCGTCGCCTACGACGACGCACGTCTCGACGTCCGGCGCGACCCGGCGATGCGCGCCGAGGAGTACCGGATCGACGCGAGAGCCGCGGGGGTCACCCTGACGGCGGGCGGCGACGGCGGCGAGCTGTACGGCCGGACCACGTTGCGTGCGCTCGGCAAGGTCCCGTTGGGGTCGATCGTCGACGGCCCGCGCTTCGCCTGGCGCGGCGTCATGCTCGACACGGCCCGGCACTTCATGCCGACCGAGTTCGTGCTCCGGCTCGTCGACCTGCTCGCCGAGCTCAAGCTCAACGTCCTGCAGCTGCACCTGACCGACGACCAGGGCTGGCGCGTGCCGATCGCGCGCTACCCGCGCCTCACCGAGGTGTCCGGCGAGCACTACGCCCGCGAGGACATCGCGACGATCGTCCGGCACGCCGCCGAGCGGAACGTCACGGTGGTGCCGGAGATCAACGTGCCCGGCCACGTGCAGGCGGCGCTCGCGGCGTACCCGGAGCTGGGCAACGCGCCGGAGGTCGGGATCGAGGTGTGGCGCGGGTGGGGGATCAGCCCGCACACGCTCAACCTGGAGCCGAGCACCCTGTCGTTCTTCCGGCACGTGCTCGACGAGGTCGTCGAGCTCTTCCCGTCCTCGTACGTCCACCTCGGCGGTGACGAGTGCCTCGCCGACGAGTGGGCCGCGAGCCCCCGGGCCCTGGAGCGCATCGCCGAGCTGGGACTGGCCGGCCCGCACGAGGCGCGCGCCTGGTTCACGGAGCAGCTCGCGGCGCACGTCGAGTCGCGTGGTCGTCGCGCGGCCTACTGGTACGAGAAGCCCGGCGGACCCGCCGGGGTGCTCGCGATGACGTGGCTCGACGAGGCGAGCGGGACGACGGCCGCGCTCGCGGGGCACGACGTCGTGCTCACGCCTCACCTGCGCACGTACTTCGACTACCCGACGCACGACGAGGCCGGGCCGTTCAGCCCCGACCGCATCCTGCCGCTCGAGAACGCCTACGCGTTCACGCCGCCGACGCCCGCGGGCGCCGAGGATCGGGTCATCGGGGTGCAGGCGCAGCTCTGGACCGAGTACCTGCCCACCCCCGACGACGTGCTGCGCCAGGCCTTCCCGCGGCTGTGCGCGTTCGCCGAGGTCGCCTGGGGCACGGCCGACGACTACGACGACTTCCTCACCAGACTTCCCTCCCACCTGGCCCACCTGGGTCTGGACACCTAGAGAAGTGGAGCGGTCGATGAAGAGCAGGACACTGGCATGGCTCGTCGCGGGGGTCGTCTCCGTCGGCGTGGCGGTGGGCACCGTCGCCCCCGCGCAGGCGGCGCCCGCCGTCAGCCTGCAGTACCGGACGAGCGCCCCCGGGGCGAGCGTCGATCAGGTCGAACCGTGGTTCGTCCTCAAGAACGACGGTTCGCCGTCGATCCCGCTGTCGTCCGTCAAGATCCGCTACTACTTCGGTGCAGACTCCCCGACGCAGCAGTACCGCTTCGCGTGCTCGTGGGCCGTCGTGTCGTGCTCGACCGTGACCGGGACCTTCGGGACGGTCTCGCCCGGGACGGCCGGGGCCGACCGGTTCCTGGAGGTCGGGTTCACGTCGGGGACGCTGGGCGCCGGCGCGACGACCGGCGACCTGCAGCTGCGCTACTACCGCTCGGACTGGCAGCGCATCACGCAGAGCGACGACTACTCGGCGGGGTCGAGCACGTCGTACGTCAGCTGGTCCAAGGTCACGGTCTACGTCGACGGGCAGCTCGCGTGGGGGACGCCGCCGGCCGGGGGCAACCCGACACCGACGCCGACCCCGACGGCGAGCCCCACGCCGACCTCGACGCCCACCGCACCGCCGGGGACGGGTCCTGCGGTCTTCGACGACTTCAGCTACTCGGGTCCGAACGACCCGCTCATCGCGGCGCACAGCTGGACCATCCGCACCAATGCGGGCGGTCCGGGGATCGCGGGCGCGTCGTGGCCCCGGGAGAACGTGTCGTTCCCGGCGGTCGGCGGCACCAACAAGGCCCTGCAGCTGAAGTCCGTCACCGACGGCACGGGAGCGGGGACGCAGCAGTCGGAGGTGCTGACCCAGCGCAAGTTCCTCGAGGGCACGTACGCCGCGCGCGTGTACTTCACCGACGCGCCGACGAGCGGGCCGGACGGTGACGCGATCGTCGAGACGTTCTTCACGATCACGCCGCTCGCACGCGACCTCGACCCGGACTACAGCGAGCAGGACTTCGAGTACCTCCCCAACGGCGGCTGGGGAGAGCCGAGCAACATCCTCTACACGACGTCGTGGGAGACCTATCAGAACGAGCCGTGGCAGGCGGTCAACACCCACACCGAGCAGCGCCGTAGCTACGCGGGCTGGCACGACCTGGTGCTGCAGGTCGCGAACGGCGAGATCCGGTACTACGTCGACGGCGAGCTGTTCGCGACGCACGGCGGCATCTACTACCCGGAGACCGTGCAGTCCGTGAACTTCAACCTGTGGTTCATCGGCGGCGGGCAGATCGGCAGCAGCACGCCGCGCACCTACGTGCAGCAGGTCGACTGGTTCTACCACGCCAAGAACGAGGTGGTCTCACCCGCGGCCGTCACCGCCCGCGTGAACGGCTACCGCGCCGCCGGCACCACGTGGGTCGACACGGTGGCGGCGCCCTGACCGCACACCAGGACCGGGACGCCGGGGTGCTCGTCGGTCGACGAGCGCCCCGGCGTCGCGCGTCAGTGGCTCGGGTCGACGCGGCCGGTCAGGTGCGGCGCGGTGGAGCCGGGGCGCCAGACGGTGTACGCGAACCCGCCCGCGTCGTGCGTGATCCGGACGTTCGGCGCGGAGGGCAGCAGCACCGGCTTGCTGAACTCGGCTGTCCAGACGAAGGCCTCGCCCCGGGCGGCGCCGACGTCCGCCAGCGCGCGCGACGCCGTGTACATGCCGTGCGCGATGGCGCGGGGGAATCCCAGTGCCTTGGCGGACAGCGCCGACAGGTGGATCGGGTTGCGGTCGCCGGACACGGCCGCGTAGCGGCGGCCGGTGTCCGCGGCCAGTCGCCACTGCCCGGTGGGGACGGGGGCGACGAAGGCCTCGCGCTCGTCGTCGGTGCTTGTCGACCCGGTGGCGCCCGCCCCCTTCGCCAGGTACGTCGATGTGCCGCGCCAGACGACCTCGTCGGCCGCCGACACCTCGGTGACCAGGTCCACCTGCGTGCCCGTGCGGTGCGGACGCAGGTCCTGGGCCCAGGCGCGGACGTCGAGCGACTCGCCCAGGCGGATCGCGCGGTGCTGGGTGACGGTGTTGGCGAGATGGACCATGCCGAGCAGCGGCAGCGGGAAGTCCGGTCGCGTCATGAGTGCCGTCGCGACCGGGAACGCCAGGACGTGCACGAAGCCCGCGGGGAGCGCGTCCGTCGCGGCCTCGCCGAGCAGGTGCTGGTAGGCGGTGAGGTGCGCGGCGTCGGCGCGGACGCCGCGCACCGCGTACGCCACGTCGGGCAGCGTCGTGATCGGGTGGTCCGACGGCCGGAGGCGGCGCGTGACCGCCGACCGGCCGCTGGTCGCCGCCCCGCGCGCGTACAGGCCGCCGAGCCCCGGCACGGCGGGGAGCTCGACGGTCCGGTGCGCGCCGCCGGTCGGGTGACCGTCCGTCACTGGCCCACCATGTTCTGCCCGCACACGCGCAGCACGCGGCCGACGACGCCACCGGCGGCCGGGGACGCGAGGAACGCGACCGCCTCCGCGACGTCGACCGGCTGGCCGCCCTGCTGCAGCGAGTTCAGCCGCCGCGCGACCTGCCGTGTGACGGCGGGGATGCGGGCGGTCATCTCGGTCTCGATGAACCCGGGTGCCACCGCGTTGGCGGTGCCGCCGAACGCCTCGAGCAGCGGAGCGGTGGCCCGCACCATGCCGATGACGCCGCCCTTGGACGCCGCGTAGTTGGTCTGGCCGCGGTTGCCGGCGATGCCGGACGTGGACGCGAGCGAGACGATGCGCGGTGCGTCGGTGAAGTCGCCGGAGGTCAGCAGGGCCTCGTTGATGCGCAGCTGGGCGGCGATGTTGACCGCCAGCACCGAGTCCCACTTGTCGGGGCTCATGTTGGCCAGCAGCTTGTCGCGCGTGATGCCGGCGTTGTGCACGACGATGTCGAGGCGGCCGTGCCGGGCCAGCGCGTGCTCCAGGATCCGCGCGCCGGCGTCGTCGGCCGTCACGTCGAGCTGCAGCGCGGTGCCGCGCACGCGGTTGGCGACGCGCGTGAGCTGCTCGCCCGCGGACGGCATGTCCACGGCCACGACCGTCGCGCCGTCCCGGGCCAGGGTGTCGGCGATCGACTCGCCGATGCCGCGGGCGGCACCCGTGACGACGGCGACGCGACCCTCGAGCGGCCGTTCCCACGTCTCGGGCAGCGTCCCGGCGCCCGACGAGACCGTCAGGAGCTGACCGTCGACGAACGCGGAGCGTGTCGACAGGAAGAACCGCAGTGCGCCGACGACCGACGGGGCGTCAGCCGCGACGTCGCCGGCCAGCACGATCCCGTTGCCGGTCGACCCGCCGCGCAGCTCCTTGGCGAGCGAGCGCAGGAGCCCGTCGACGCCCTGCCGCGCGGCAGCGACCGCGGGGGCGTCGTCGGCCGTGGCCTCCCGGGACATTGTGACGACACGCCCCCCGCGGCTGAGCGAGCGCAGCACGCCGGCGGCGGCGAGGACGGGGGCGGACAGCTCGTCGGGGTGGCTGACCTGCGTCAGGACCAGGACGACGGCCGCGTACCGCAGCTCGGGCGTCGCGTGCCGGTGCACCTCGACGTCCCACCTCGTCGACAGCAGCGCGGCGACCGCGTCCGCGTCCGTGCCCTGGCCGACGACGAGCGCGGGGCCGCCGAGCAGCGGGCTGCCCGGTCGGTAGCGCCGCAGCGGAGCGGGCTGGGGGAGCCCGAGCTGCTTGGCGATCTTGGCGGTGACGCCGCTGTTGACCAGGTTCAGGTAGGTGTCGCCCATCTCAGGCCGCCTCGAGGATCGCGGTCAGGCCCAGCCCACCGGCTGCGCACACGGACACGAGCGCGCGCACGGGCCGGCCCTCGGCGGCCTTGCGGGCGTGCAGCTCCTTGCTGATGGTGGCCACGATGCGTCCGCCCGTCGCGGCGAACGGGTGCCCCGCGGCGAGCGACGAGCCGTGCACGTTGAGCCGGTCGCGGTCGACCGTGCCGAACGCCCCGGCCAGGCCCAGGCGCTCCTTGCCGAACTCCTCGGACTCCCACGCGGCGAGCGTGGTCAGCACGGTCGCGGCGAACGCCTCGTGGATCTCGACGTAGTCGAAGTCCGCCAGCGTCAGGCCGTTGCGGGCCAGCAGCCGGGGGACCGCGAAGGCCGGCGCCATGAGCAGGCCGTCGACGCCGTGGACGAAGTCGACCGCGCCCGCCTCGGCGTCCACGACGACCGCCAGCGGCGTCAGCCCGTGCTCGTCGGCCCACGCGTCGTTGCCGAGCAGGACCGTCGAGGCGCCGTCGGTCAGCGGCGTGGAGTTGCCGGCGGTCATCGTCGGCGGCGCGTCCAGGGTCAGCCCGAACGTCGGCTTGAGCTTGGCGAGCTTCTCGAGCGACGTGTCCGCGCGCAGGTTCCCGTCGACCGACTGACCGCGGTAGGGCGTGACGAGGTCGTCGAAGAACCCGGCGTCCCAGGCCGCGGCGAGCCGCTGGTGGGAGGCGAATGCGACCTCGTCCTGCGCCTCGCGCGTGATGCCCCACTGCGCGGTGGTGAGCGCCTGGTGCTCGCCCATGGACAGGCCGGTGCGCGGCTCGGACGTCCGCGGTGTCGCGGGCGCGAGGTCCTTCGGGCGGATCTTGGCGGCGGCCGCGAGCTTCTGGCCCACCGACTTCGCGCGGGACAGGTCCAGCAGCGCGCGGCGCAGGCCCTCGCTCACCGCGATGGGCGCGTCCGACGTGGTGTCGACGCCACCGGCGACACCGGACTCGATCTGCCCGAGGCGGATCTTGTTCGACAGCGACACGACCGTCTCGAGGCCCGTCGCACAGGCCTGCTGCAGGTCGTACGCGGGCGTCTCCGGCGACAGAGCCGACCCGAGCACGACCTCCCGCGTAAGGTTGAAGTCGCGGCTGTGCTTGAGGACGGCGCCCGCCGCCACCTCGCCGATGCGCTCGCCCTGGAGGCCGTAGCGCGCGACCAGCCCGTCGAGCGCGGCCGTGAGCATGTCCTGGTTGCTCGCGTGCGCGTACTTCCCGCCGGCGCGCGCGAACGGGATCCGGTTGCCGCCGAGGACGAGCGCGCGGGGGCTCGTCGGCGGGTTCGCGGACGTCGCTGCCGACGTCTCGGCGGACTTCGCGGTGGACCTGGAGGCAGCCATGGAGCGTGTCCCTCTCGCATCGATGAACATCGTCGGTGATGAGTCTCGAGCACCGGTCTGGTCGATCCGCGACGGACCTTCGTCCCACCGGTGTTCCCGGAACCCACAGTACCTGATACCTTCGGTCTCGTGAGTCCAGTCACACCGGGTCCCTCGAAGACGAGCGGACTGACCCTGCTGAGCACCGACGCCGCGCCCCCCGGGGGACGCGGCCTGACCCGTGTCCGGCCGACGCCCACCGCGCCGCCGGACGTCTACGCGGCCGACGGGCGGTCGACCCGCTGGGCCGACCACCGCGAGGCCCGCCGCGCGGAGCTGGTGCGCATCGCGCGCCGCACCGTTCACCACAAGGGCCCCGACGTGTCGATGGAGGAGATCGCCACCGCGGCGGGCACCTCCAAGTCGATCGTCTACCGCTACTTCGCCGACAAGACGGGCCTGCAGATCGCGGTCGCCGAGGCGGTCGTCCTGCAGATCCAGGGCGCGCTCGAGGGCGTGCTCCGGGTCGCACCCACGCCCCGCGACGGTCTGCGTGCGATGGTCGCCGTGTACCTCGAGATGATCGAGTCGTCCCCGAACGTCTACGCGTTCGTGACGCGGAACGGCTCGGTCGAGTCGGGCGGCCCCCTGGGGCACTTCCTCGACTCGGTCACCGCGCTGGTCGCCGCGCCGTTCGCGCGAGGGCTGACGGAGGAGGCGGCCGACGGCCGTCGCCTGGCCCGCCGCCCCGAGGCGGAGCCCGACGACGTGGCGTCCGCCCGCATCGCGCTCGCCGAGTCGTGGGCCGCCGGCGCCGTCGGCTTCGTCCGCGGGGCGGGCGAGTGGTGGCTGGCCCACCGCGACCAGCCCGGCAGCCCGGACCGCGAGGACATCACCGCCCAGGTCGCCGCCTGGCTCTGGGCTGGCCCCGTCGGGCTGCTCGCCCGCGAGCGCAACACCAGCACCACCCCCAGTACCAGCACCACCGAGGAGAACCGATGACCGCCACCACCGACCGCCCGGCCTCGCTCGAGGCCCTCCTGCCCGGCGAGTCGGACGTCCGCGTCGACGTCGCCGCGCTCGCGGACCAGCTGCTCGGCCCGTACGCGGAGCTGCGTCGGCAGGCGCGCGCGGTCGCGGGCGACCCGGACTTCCAGAAGATCGAGGGCCAGCCGATCGGCGAGCACCGCGAGCGCGTGCTGCACCAGCTGCGCGAGCTGGCGGCGCACCACGACGTCCTGCGCGCGTTCCCCACCCACCTGGGCGGGGCCGACGACCACGGCGGCTCGCTCTCGCGGTTCGAGGAGCTCGTGGCCGGCGACCCGTCGCTGCAGATCAAGGCGGGCGTGCAGTGGGGGCTGTTCGCGTCCGCGATCCTGCACCTGGGCACGGCCGACCACCACGAGCGGTTCCTGCCCGACGCCATGTCGGTGGCGGTCCCGGGCGCGTTCGCGATGACGGAGACGGGCCACGGCTCGGACGTCGCCGCGATCGGGACGACGGCCACCTACGACCCGGCCACGCAGGAGTTCGTGATCCACACGCCCTTCCGTGCGGCGTGGAAGGACTACCTCGGCAACGCGGCGCAGCACGGCACGGCGGCGGTGGTGTTCGCCCAGCTCGTGACGGCCGCGCCGGGCGCAGGTCCGGTCAACCACGGCGTGCACGCCTTCTACGTGCCGATCCGCGACGCGTCCGGCGCCTGGCTGCCCGGCGTCGGCGGCGAGGACGACGGCCTCAAGGGCGGGCTCAACGGCATCGACAACGGCCGCCTGCACTTCGACCACGTCCGCGTCCCGCGCACGAGCCTGCTCAACCGGTACGGCGACGTCGACGTGGACGGTACCTACTCGTCGTCGATCGCCAGCCCGGGCCGCCGGTTCTTCACCATGCTCGGCACGCTGGTCCAGGGGCGCGTCTCGCTCGACGGCGCGGCCGCCAACGCCAGCAAGATGGCGCTGGCCATCGCCGTGACGTACGCGAACCAGCGCCGCCAGTTCGCGGGCGCCGGCTCCGACGAGGTCGTGCTCATGGACTACGGCCAGCACCAGCGCCGGCTCCTGCCGCTGCTGGCGGAGACGTACGCGACGACGTTCGCGCACGAGGAGCTCCTCGCCGCGTTCGACGACGTCTTCTCGGGCCGGGGCGACACGCCGCAGGGTCGCGAGGACCTCGAGACGCTGGCCGCGACCCTCAAGCCGACCTCGACGTGGCACGCCATGACCACGATCCAGACGGCGCGCGAGGCGTGCGGCGGCGCAGGGTTCCTGGCCGAGAACCGGCTCGTCGGCCTGCACCAGGACATGGACGTCTACGTGACGTTCGAGGGTGACAACACCGTGCTCTACCAGCTCGTCGCGAAGCGGCTGCTGACGGAGTACGGCCGAGCGCTCAAGGGCGCCGGTGCCGGTGACGTCGCGCGCCTGGTCGCGGGCCGCGCGGCCGACGCTGCCAAGCACCGCACCCCGCTGATCCGGGCGGTCCAGACCCTCGCCGACGCGGGCGACGCGCGCCGCTCGGTGGGTCAGCTGCGCGACGAGGCGTCGCAGCGCGAGCTGCTCACCGACCGCGTCGAGGCGATGGTCGCCGACCTGGCCATGTCGCTGCGCCCCGCGCAGAAGATGGCGCCGGCCGAGGCGGCGGCGCTCTTCAACGCCCACCAGCACGAGCTGATCGAGGCGGCCCGGGCGCACGCCGAGCGGGTCCAGTGGGAGGCGTTCACGCGCGGGCTCGCGCAGGTCACCGACCCCGGCACCAAGCAGGTGCTGACCTGGGTGCGGGACCTGTTCGGGCTGCAGCTCGTCGAGCGCCACCTGGCGTGGTACCTCATCAACGGCCGGCTGTCGGCGGGGCGCGCGCGCACCGTCACGTCCTACATCGACCGGCTGCTGACCCGCCTGCGCCCGCACGCGCAGGACCTGGTCGACGCCTTCGGCTACGGGCCCGAGCACCTGCGGGCGCCGATCGCGTCGGGCGCCGAGGCCGAGCGGCAGGACGAGGCGCGCGCGTACTACCGGGCGCAGCGTGCGTCGGGCGACGCGCCGGTGCCGGAGAAGCACGCGCGCTGAGCGTGGGCCGTGGCCGTTCGCGCACGCGCGGGAACGGCCACGGCGCTCACTTCCTGCTCGACCGGCGGTAGTGCAGCAGCCAGCCGACGACGACGCCGAGCGCGAGCGCGATCAGCAGCATCACCCACGTCGGCAGCGTCACGGTCCAGAACAGGATGTGGAACGGGGCGTCGTCCTGGTTCTGCAGGATCACGACCACGGCGACCACCACGGCGACGATGCCGAGGTACAGCCGCCACGGGATCGGCTTCTTGGCACCGCCCCCGGCGGGTCGGGGCTGAGGGCTCGAGCTCGACATCGTGGCCTCCCTGCTCACGCAGTCGCACGCGGGCTCGCTGCCGCGGCTGTCCCGGATCCCATCCTGGCCCTTGTCAGGCCCGAACGGTGGGAGATCAGGTCGGGTTGCAGCGGGCGGCGATCATCGCGAGCGCGCCGACGTCGGGGCGCCACGGCTCGAGGTTCCAGGTGGCTTTGTCGGGCGCCCCGAGCTCGTGGCAGCTGAGCTGCTCGTGCATCGTGGGGGAGTCGGCCTCGGGCTCGTCGGCGATCAGCTGGGACCAGGTGAGCTCGGAGGCCGCCAGGCTCCCGACGCGCGCCCAGTCCGTGGGCGTCACCGCCAGGGACCGGCCACCCTCGCGGGTGCCCCACGACGTCCTGGCCACCGCCGAGCCGGTGAACCAGACCTTCGCGGTGCCGTCGGTCGGGCCGGCGGTCAGCGCCAGCAGGTCGTCGCCGGACGCCGCGATCGACGCGTTCGTCGGCGCGAGCCCGCCACCGCCCGCGAGCGCCGAGCCGTCGGCGAACGCGCTGAGGTCCGACCCTGTCGCGTACGCCAGCGGTTCGTCGTCGGGGAGATCCCGCCGGTCGTGGAACGTCAGACGGACCGAGCCGTCGGCCAGCTTCTTCGACGTCATCGACACGTCGGCCTGCGGTGCGACCCAGATCGTCGCCCCGTGGGAGCGCACGCGCGTCCCGGCGCGGACGTCGTCGGCCGACGGCAGCTCCGGTCTCGCCGGTGCGGTCGGCGTGCTCGTCCCCGGCGAGGTCGCTCGCGTGGCCGTGGGAGCGGCCGCGGTGGTCGTCGGGCCGGGCGGCGGTGAGCCGCCCGTGCACCCGGCCAGTGCCGTGCAGAGGAGGGTCGCGCCCAGGAGCGCCCGCAGTCGGGGAGCGGTCGAGTCGGGCACGGAGGCGACGCTAGCGGACGTGGGCGCGGGCGTGGCTCGCGCCCGGGTGTCGGTATCCTGACGTCGTCCGCCGACGACGGCCGCGCGTCCCGCCCCCAGCGAGGCCCGCGTGCGAACTCGCCCAAGGGAACCGATGACCACCGCACCTGCGCGTCCTGCCCACCCCTCTGACACCGTCGAGAACGCCGCGGCGACGCCCGACCAGGAGCAGCCGTACGCCGAGCTGGGCCTGAAGGTCGACGAGTACCAGCGCATCCGCGACATCCTCGGCCGCCGCCCCACGGCCGCCGAGCTCGCCATGTACTCGGTCATGTGGTCGGAGCACTGCTCGTACAAGTCGAGCAAGAACCACCTGCGCCAGTTCGGCGACAAGACGACCGACGCGATGAAGGAGCACCTGCTCGTCGGCATCGGCGAGAACGCGGGCGTCGTCGACATCGGCGACGGCTGGGCGGTGACGTTCAAGGTCGAGTCGCACAACCACCCGTCGTACGTCGAGCCGTACCAGGGCGCCGCGACGGGCGTCGGCGGCATCGTGCGCGACATCATCTCGATGGGCGCGCGCCCGGTCGCCGTCATGGACCAGCTGCGCTTCGGCGCCGTCGACCACCCGGACACCGCGCGCGTGGTGCACGGCGTCGTGTCCGGCGTCGGCGGCTACGGCAACAGCCTGGGCCTGCCCAACATCGGCGGCGAGCTCGTCTTCGACGCCAGCTACCAGGGCAACCCGCTGGTCAACGCGCTGTGCCTGGGCGTGCTGCGGCACGAGGACATCCACCTGGCCAACGCGTCGGGCGCCGGCAACAAGGTGGTCCTGTTCGGGGCGCGCACGGGCGGCGACGGCATCGGCGGCGCCTCGATCCTGGCCAGCGAGACGTTCGACGACGAGAAGCCGTCCAAGCGCCCGTCGGTGCAGGTCGGCGACCCGTTCATGGAGAAGGTCCTCATCGAGTGCTGCCTCGAGCTGTACGCAGCGCGCGTCGTCGAGGGCATCCAGGACCTGGGCGCCGCGGGCATCAGCTGCGCGACCAGCGAGCTCGCGTCCAACGGGGACGGCGGCATGCACGTCGATCTCGAGCACGTGCTGCTGCGCGACCCCACGCTCACGGCCGGCGAGATCCTCATGTCGGAGTCGCAGGAGCGCATGATGGCCGTCGTGCGGCCGGACCAGCTCGACGCGTTCCTGGCCATCACCGGCAAGTGGGACGTCGAGACGGCCGTGATCGGCGAGGTGACGGGCACGGGCCGGCTGACGATCGACCACCACGGCGAGCGCATCGTCGACGTCGACCCCAAGACCGTCGCCCACGAGGGCCCGGTCTACGACCGCCCGTACGCCCGCCCGGCCTGGCAGGACGGCCTCAACGCGGACACGGCGGCAGAGCTGGCACGCCCGACGAGCGCCGCCGAGCTCCGCGGCACCGTCCTGGAGCTCCTCGCGTCGCCCAACCTGGCCTCCAAGGCCTGGGTCACCAACCAGTACGACCGGTTCGTGCAGGGCAACACGGCCCTGGCGCAGCCCGACGACTCCGGCGTGGTCCGCGTCGACGAGACCACGGGCCTCGGCGTCGCGCTCGCCACGGACGCGAACGGCCGCTACGCCAAGCTCGACCCGTACACGGGTGCGCAGCTCGCGCTCGCGGAGGCGTACCGGAACGTCGCGACGACGGGCGCGCGCCCGCTCGCGGTGACCGACTGCCTCAACTTCGGCAGCCCCGAGCACCCCGACTCGATGTGGCAGCTGGTCGAGGCCATCCGTGGCCTGGCCGATGCGTGCCAGACCCTCGAGGTCCCGGTCACCGGCGGCAACGTCTCGCTCTACAACGGCACGGGCGAGCCCGGGCTCATCGACTCCGCGATCCACCCGACGCCCGTCGTCGGCGTGCTGGGCGTGCTCGACGACGTGACCGACGCGGTCGCGTCCGGCTGGACCGCGCCGGGCCAGGCCGTCTACCTGCTGGGCAGCACGCGCGCCGAGCTCGACGGGTCCGCCTGGGCCGACGTCGTGCACGGCCACCTGGGCGGCCTGCCGCCCGTCGTCGACCTCGCCGC
>Ga0160439_1000107_pt1 | contig 68490 bp, 51 predicted proteins | sample HID1975M_E0MG_FD_108201 | JGI IMG/M metagenome (GOLD analysis project Ga0160439, IMG submission 108201) | Enriched soil microbial communities from UW Madison campus, WI, USA - HID1975M_E0 MG | ecosystem: Environmental > Terrestrial > Soil > Unclassified | place: USA: Madison, Wisconsin...
CGCCGTTTTTCGCCACGGCAGGGATGCCGTGTCGAAAAATCCCGTCGCACTTGCCGACGGCAGGTTAGCTTCGTCGGGGAAGGCCTTTTTCTTTGGTTCGTTTCTTTTGGGCCAGCAAAAGAAATGAACCCGGCCGCCGCAGGCGGACGGAAGCTGTTGCTTTCAGGAGCGAAGTCGATGGCAAAGATCAAAGCGCCCCCACCCCAACCCTCCACCCATAAAGGGCGCAATGCCCCGCAAGCGTGGGAGGGAGCAAACCGCAGGCCGTGTAACGATCAGATCCGCTTGAACACCAGCGTCCCGTTCGTCCCCCCGAACCCGAACGAATTCGACAGCGCGATGTCGATCTTCGCCTCGCGCGCCGTCTGCGGCACGTAGTCGAGATCGCATCCTTCCGAAGGATGATCGAGGTTGATCGTCGGCGGAACCACCCCGGCATGGATCGCCATCGCCGAGAACACCGCCTCGACGCCGCCGGCCGCGCCCAGCAGGTGCCCGGTCATCGACTTGGTCGAGCTGACCATCAGCTTCGGCGCATGCGCGCCGAACACCGACTTGATGCCCATGGTCTCGGCCAGGTCACCCTGCGGCGTCGAGGTGCCGTGGGCGTTGATGTAGCCGACCTGCGAAAGGTCGATGCCGGCGTCGCGGATCGCGGCGACCATGCAGCGTGCGCCGCCCTCGCCGTTCTCGCTCGGCGCGGTCATGTGGTGGGCGTCGCCGCTCATGCCGAAGCCGGCGAGTTCGGCGTAGATGCGCGCGCCGCGCGCCTTCGCGCGCTCGTATTCCTCCAGCACCAGCACGCCGGCGCCGTCGCCCATGACGAAGCCGTCGCGGTCCTTGTCCCACGGCCGCGAGGCCTGCTCCGGTGCGTCGTTGCGCGTGGACAGCGCCTTCATCGAGCAGAAGCCGCCGACCGAGGTCGGCGTGGTCGCGAACTCGGCGCCGCCGGCGATCATCGCGTCGGCGTCGCCGTACTGGATCATGCGCGCGGCCAGGCCGATGTTGTGCGTGGCCGTGGTGCAGGCGGTGACCGCGGCGATGTTCGGGCCCCTGGCGCCGGTCATGATCGAGACCTGGCCGGAGATCATGTTGATGATCGTGCTCGGCACGTAGAACGGCGAGATCTTGCGCGGGCCGCCCTCGTGGTACTTGATCGCGGTGTCCTCGATGCCCTTGAGGCCGCCGATGCCGGCGCCGATCGCCACGCCGATGCGCTCGGCGGCCTCGCCGGAAATCTCCAGCCCGGCGTCGGCGATCGACATCAGCGCCGCGGCGACGCCGTAGTGGACGAAGGGGTCCATCTTCTTGACCTCCTTCGCCGGCACCCACTGCGCGGCGTCGAAGCCCTTGACCTCGCCGGCGATGCGGGTCGCGAAGGCGGACGCATCGAAATGGGTGATCGGGCCGATCCCGGAGCGGCCGTTGACGATGCCGTCCCAACTCGACGCCAGGTCGTTGCCGAGTGGCGACAGGATGCCGATGCCGGTGATGACGACGCGACGCTTGGACATGGTCGGCTTTCTCCTCGATGCATTCATGGCGCCACGCGCACCCGCGCGGCCACCGCAAAACACGCGAGGCCGCAATGCGGCCCCGGGTTGTTTCATGTCGAACCGGTCAACGGATCGACGGTCGAATCGACTGCGCGGCCACGCCCGGCCACGATCGGCCAGGCGCATGGCCGCCGGGCATCAGGCCTTGACGTGGGCCTTGATGTAGTCGATCGCCTGCTGCACCGAGGTGATCTTCTCGGCTTCCTCGTCAGGGATCTCGCACTCGAACTCTTCTTCGAGCGCCATCACCAGTTCGACGGTGTCGAGCGAGTCCGCGCCGAGGTCGTCGACGAAGGAAGCGCTGGCGCTGACTTCCTCTTCCTTGACGCCCAGTTGTTCGACCACGATCTTCTTGACGCGTTCTTCGATGCTGCTCATTGGCTATAGGCTCCGCGGAGGCTGTTACGGTGATAAGTGTAAGGGTTGATCCGGGGCGAGGATAGCGCGTTGCCGCCGCGCCACCCCGGATGCGGGCCGCGGGCCGGACGTCCGGCCGCGCAATCCGTTTGAAATCGGCAACTTAGGGCACGCCGCAACATGGCGGCGACGCCCCGGTTCGGGTCCCCTCAGGGCATGTACATGCCGCCGTTGACGTGGATGGTTTCGCCGGTGATGTAGCCGGCGCCGGGGCCGGCGAGGAAGGCGACCGCATTGGCGATGTCGGTCGCCTGGCCGAGGCGGCCGAGCGCGATCTGGCCGACCAGCGCGTTCTTCGCATCCTCCGGCAGCGCCGCGGTCATGTCGGTCTCGATGAAACCGGGCGCGACCACGTTCACGGTCACGCCGCGCGAGCCGATCTCCTTCGCCAGCGACTTGCTGAAGGCGATGATGCCGGCCTTCGCCGCGGCGTAGTTGGTCTGCCCGGCGTTGCCGGTGACGCCGATCACCGAGGCGATGTTGATGATGCGGCCCTTGCGCGCCTTCATCATGCCGCGCATCGCGGCCTTGCAGGCGCGGTAGACGCTGGTGAGGTTGGTGTCGAGGATCGCCTGCCAGTCTTCCTCGCTCATGCGCATCAGCAGGCCGTCGCGGGTGATGCCGGCGTTGTTGACGAGAATCGAGAGCGGGCCGATCTCCTTGCCGATCTCATCGACCAGCGCCTCGACCTGGCCGGCCTTCGACACGTCGAGCACGCGGCCGTGGCCGCCGCCGTGCGCCTTGAGCCGTTCGGCGATCGCCTGCGCGCCCGCCTCCGAGGTCGCAGTGCCGACGACGGTCGCGCCCTGCGCCGCCAGCGTATCGGCGATCGCGGCGCCGATGCCGCGGCTGGCGCCGGTGACGAGGACGATTTCGCCCTTGAGGATGTCGGTCATGTCTGGGATCCGTTGCTCCGAAACTTCCGCGCGATGGCGCGTGTTGGTGGTCCGTGGTTGGTCGTTGGTGGAGTCAGGTCACCAACTGCCAACCACCAACTACGAACCACCCTTCCAGTCTTCCAGCGCGCCTTCGAACTCGCCGACCTGTCCGATCGCGCGCGCCTCCAGCCCCTTGTCGATGCGCTTGACCAGCCCGGCCAGCACCTTGCCCGGGCCGCATTCGGCGATGCGCGTCGCGCCCCTGGCGGCGAGCGCCTGCACGCAGCCGGTCCACTGCACCGGCAGGTACAACTGGCGCACCAGCGCGTCGCGGATCGCCTGCACGCCCGCATGTACTTCGGCGTCGACGTTCTGCACGACCGGCAGCTGCGGCTCGCGCCAGGCCAGACCGGCCATGGTTTCGGACAGGCGGTTGGCGGCCTCACGCATCATCGGCGTGTGCGAGGGCACGCTGACGGCGAGCTTCACCACCTTGCGCACGCCTTTCTCCGACAGCAGCGCGAGCGCGCGGTCGACTGCCGCGGCGTCGCCGCCGATGACGATCTGCCCCGGCGAGTTGTAGTTGGCCGGCACCACCACGTCGCTGTGCGAAGCGGCCTTGCAGACCTCCTCGACCAGCGCGTCGTCGGCGCCGAGCACCGCCGCCATCGCGCCGGTGCCCGCGGGCGCGGCGTCCTGCATCAGCTGGCCACGGATGCGCACCAGGTGCGCGCCGTCCTTGAGCGACAGCGCGCCGGCCGCGACCAGCGCCGCGTACTCGCCCAGGCTGTGGCCGGCCAGCAGCGCCGGCTGCGCGCCGCCCTGCGCCTGCCACGCGCGCCACACCGCGACGCCGGCCGCGAGCAGCGCCGGCTGCGTGTACTCGGTGCGGTTGAGCTGTTCTTCGGGGCCGCCCTGCGACAGCGCCCACAGGTCGACGCCTGCGCCTTCCGACGCCTCGTCGAACGTCGTGCGCACGACGGGATGCAGTTCCGACAGTTCCGCGAGCATGCCCACCGATTGCGAGCCCTGCCCGGGGAACACGAACGCAAGTTGCGGATCGGCCACGCGTTTTTCCGGCGTCTGGAAACGAGGGACGCGATGATACGGGCAAACCCACCGGCACGTCTGTACCCGGGCGTATGCCCGGGCAAGGCGCTACTGCAGGAACATGAGCATGTCGAGTTCGCCGTCGAGCGCGAGGTCCAGCAACACCATGCCCAGCAGCAGCGCCGGCAGCCACGCCGCCGAAGCCTGCGCAAGCACGACGACCGTCTGCGCGATCACGCGGCCGCCGCGGCCGAGCCGGCCCAGCACGGGGGCGAGCCGGCGCAGGCGTTCGCCAACGCGGTGCGCCTCGCGGTTGACCGCCGCGCTCTCGTCGCGGAAGGCCTGCGACAGCAGGCGCTCCAGCGCCCGCGGGCGCCGGTCGTAGAACTTCGCCATGCCGAAGGTGAACAACATCCAGTCGCGCGCCTGCGCCTGTTCGAGCGTCATTACTTCGAGCGGGTCCTCCTCGAAATCGAGGAAGCCCACGCCCTGCTCGTCCAGCGTGAGGTTTCGCGGCAGGGCCTGCCCGAAATACGCGCCGCGCCGGTGCGCGTCGAGGATGGCGCGGATCGCCACCAGCGCCAGCGCGTCGGTCTCCGCAGGATCGCCGTTGGCCGCGCGCAGGCGGGAGGCCAAGGTCGGCCCGATGTCGCCCAGCCGCAGCGCGATGTGCGTTTCGTCAATCAGTTCTGGGACGCGGATGCCCTGCCCGCGCAGTTCCTGCAGCCGCCGCGACTCGGTGGCCAGCGCCTGCGCGCCGGCGTGGTGCGGCGGCGGGCGCACCGGCCCCAGGCCGGTCCACGCGGAAATGCGTTCCAGGGCACGCAGGCCGATCCTGCGGGGCAGCGCCACCCGCTCCGGATACTGTTTTTCCCATATCCGGCGACCCGCCCAGGTGGTCTCGCGTACCGGCATCGAGTATCTCCGCCGCGTTTGCCGCCCGGTGCGGCGACGCGATCAATAGCGCAGCAGCGCCGAACCCCAGGTGAAGCCGCCGCCGAAGGCTTCCAGCAGCACCAGTTGGCCGCGCTGCACCTTGCCCGAGCGCACCGCCTCGTCCAGCGCCAGCGGCACCGAGCCCGACGAGGTGTTGCCGTGCTTGTCGACGGTGACGACCACGCGCTCCATCGGCATGTCCAGCCGCTTCGCGGTGGCCTCGATGATGCGCAGGTTGGCCTGGTGCGGGATCAGCCAGTCGATGTCGTGGCGATCGAGGCCGTTGGCTTCGAGCGTTTCCTCGACCACTGAATCGAGCGCCTTGACCGCGTACTTGAACACGTCGCTGCCTGACATCTGGATGGCCACGCCGGCGTTCTTCTCGTTCTCCTTGAACCCGACCGACACGCCCACCGGGTTCCACAGCAATTCCTTCTTGCCGCCGTCGGAGTGAAGGTGGGTGCTGAGGATGCCGGTCTCGCTGTCGGCCTTGAGCACCACCGCGCCGGCGCCGTCGCCGAACAGCACGCAGGTGGTGCGCTCGGTCCAGTCGACCATGCGCGTCAGCGTCTCCGCGCCGACCACCAGCACGGTCTTCGCATCGCCGGACTTGATGAACTTGTCGGCCACCGACAGCGCGAACAGGAAGCCCGAGCAGGCCGCGTTGACGTCGAACGCGCCGCAGCCGCTGATGCCCAGACGATGCTGCAGCAGGCAGGCGCTGGACGGGAAGATCAGGTCGGGCGTGGTGGTGCCGACGATGATCAGGTCGATCTCGTCGGCCGTGGTGCCCGCGGACTCCAGCGCGCGCACGGCCGCGTGGTAGGCGAGGTCCACCGTGGTCTCGCCTTCGGCGGCGATATGGCGCTCGCGGATGCCGGTGCGCGAGGCGATCCATTCGTCGCTGGTATCGACGATCTTCGACAGGTCGTCGTTGGTCAGCACCTTGGAAGGCAGGTAGCTGCCGGTACCGGCAATGCGGGAATAGATGCGCTCGCTGCTCATCGCGTGGACGGCCCTCGTGTCGATGCGGGCGGCCTCCGTGCCGCAAAGACGCCGCTGGCGCGGGCGCCGTCGGCGTGCCGATGATCATCGGGCCCGCGGTCGCGGGCCCGCGACGGGTCAGTCTTCGTCGACGACCTTGACCTTGGGCTGGATCACCTGCTTGCCGCGGTAGTAGCCGTCGGCGGTGACGTGGTGGCGCAGGTGGGTCTCGCCCGAGGTCGGGTCGGTGGCGAGCTGCTTGGCCGTCAGCGCATCGTGGGAACGGCGCTGGCCGCGACGGGACGGGGTGACACGGGACTTCTGCACAGCCATGGGATTGCTCCGGGAACGATTCGGTTGTTGCGGTTGCTCAGATACGCCATGACGGCGCGGGACACTTCACTTCAATTCTGTTTCTTCAGCGCCGCCAGCCCCGCGAACGGGTTGGCGCGCACTTCCTCTTCCGCGGACACCGGCCAGTCGCGCTCGACCGTTTCCGAGCCCGGCTTCACCGGCACCACCGGAATGGCGAGGATCAGTTCGTCCTCGACCAGCTCCAGTGGCCGCAGCGCGCCATCCTCGGCAACCGGCAGCGGCTCGTAGCCCGCCGGCAGCCCGGCTTCCTCCGACTCCTCGCGGACCAGCCCCAGCCGCTGCACCAGCCGCACCGGGAACAGGAACCGCTGCAGGGTGCGCTGGCATTGCAGCGGCAGCTCCGCATCGAGCTTCAGTTCCAGGTACGGGACCCGCATGGCGTCGCGATCGAACCCGAGCGCGAACACCACGTCGCCCTCGGCTTCGACCAGCGCGTCGCGCAGCCTCGGTAGCGCGGACAACGCGATCCGCCCTTCGAACTCCCGCCGCGCGGCGACCATCCGCCAGGCGTCCAGGATTTCGGGCATTTCCGCGGACATAAGCCGCTGAATTTTAAGGATCGCGAGCCCGGCTGTCAAACCCCCGGGGAATCGCCAAGCCATTGCCCCGACAGGGAAATTTGATTCCGGGCCGCCGCGCGGGTCAGACTGGCTCCCGGTCCCGGGAGCGCCATTGTGACCCTGCTTGCCCTTTCCCTGCTGCTGGTCGCGGTCGCATTTGCGCTGTCGGTCTGGTTCCGCAGCCGCGGCGGACGCCGCCATCGCGCCATGGCGCAGCTGCTCGATTCTGCCGACGCCCTCGAGGACCGGCTGCGCATGGCCCGGTCCGAAATCGAGGCCATCGCCGGCGACGAGGAGAACCCTGTGCGCGAGGCGATGCAGGAAATGCTGCGCCAGCGGCTGTGGCTGCAGCAGCACGGCCACGACGCCTCGCTGGAGCAGCTCGACACGGTCCGCGCCACGATCGACGCGGCGCGCGACAACATCGAGACGCAGCTGCTGCAGATCGAACGCGCCCGCGCGGCGCTGCACTAAGGCCCCATGACCCGGCCACAATCTTGCAGGAGCGGCTTCAGCCGCGACCGGGCCTTCAACGAGAACGGCCAAAGGTCGCGGCTGAAGCCGCTCCTGCAGACGTCGGGACGGGCATGCCGCGGCTGATCCTCGCCTCCACCTCGCGCTACCGGGCGGAGCTGCTGGCGCGGCTGCGCCTGCCGTTCGACACCGCGCGGCCGGAGGTGGAGGAAACCCCGCTTCCCGGCGAGCCGCCGGCGTCGCTGGCGCTGCGCCTGGCCGCGGCCAAGGCCGCCGCGGTGGCGGCGGAGCATCCGCATGCGGTGGTGATCGGCTCCGACCAGGTCGCCAGCTGCGACGGCCGCGTGCTGGGCAAGCCGGGCACGCGCGAGGCCGCGATCGCGCAGCTGCAAGCGATGTCGGGGCGCGAGGTCGTGTTCCTGACCGCGGTGGCGGTCGCCGGCCCGGGCGCCGTCGTCGAGCACGCGCTGGACACGACGACGGTGCGGTTCCGGCCGCTGGCCGACGACGCGATCGCGCGCTACGTCGACGCCGAAACGCCGCTCGACTGCGCTGGCAGCTTCAAGTGCGAAGGGCTCGGCATCGCCCTGTTCGAGGCCATCGAAAGCCGCGATCCGACGGCGCTGGTCGGCCTGCCCCTGATCGCCACGGCGCGGCTGCTGCGCGCGCGCGGGTTCGCCCTGCCCTGACGCCCCGTTCGCGTCTGCGTTGCAGGAGCGGCTTCATCCGCGACCTCCGTCGGGCGACATCGGTGGCCGGTCGCGGCTGAAGCCGCTCCTACAGGTGAACGGTCATTCCGCGGCGCGGACCTCGATGGGGAACTCGCTCCAGTCCTCGACGCTGCCGTCGGCACCATGCAGGCGCAGCCCCAGCCAGTGCCGGCCCGGCGGAACCATGCCGGCCTCGACCTTCGCGCGGAAGCCGACCTGCGGATGCCGTGGATCGTTGGAGATCTTCCAGAAGCCGGCCAGGCCCGGGAGCGGCTGGCCGTACTCCGCGCTGGCGGCCGGACGGCCATCGACCAGCACCTCGACCTTGTCCAGGCCGACGCCGTCCTTGAACGCCCATCCCGACACCTCGAACGCGCCGGCGACGGTCGCGTCCACCGCCGGCTGGTCGATCCACGCCATCGCCGGCGTCGTACAGGTGGCGCCGTCGTCCGCCTCGGGCAAGCCCTGCGGCCACGCCAGCAGCACGAAGCGCTGCGCGCCGTGGTCGACGTTGAGCACGCGCGGCGCCGGCAGCGGGCCGAACAGCCCGCACAGGTCGTGGTAGCGCTGCAGCAGGTCGCGGTACTGGACGTCGCTGGCGCCGACCACGAGCAGCAGCGGCGATCCGGCAAGGTCGGTCCGCCGCGCGACCTCCAGCCCCCACAGCCGCAGCTGCGGCGCGCGCCCGTGCGAGCGGTTGAGCGGATGGTCGAGCACCGCGATGTCGGTTTCGCCAAGCGCGAAGCCCAGCTCCGCGCCGATCTTGAAGTTGTCCGCGACCAGCCGCGTGCCGGCGGGCATCTGCGCGCGGGCGCGGCGCACGGCGTCGGCCAGTTCGTCCCAGCCGGCGAAGTTCGAGGGATACCACTTCAGCGCAGCCGTGCGTGCGCGGACATCGGGCGTCGACACCGCGACGTAGTAGCCCAGCACCGCCACCAGCCCGGCCGCCGCCAGCGCCCAGGTCGCGATGCGCAGCGCCCGCGGCCACCCGGCGATCGCCGCCGGCAGCAGCGGCAGCAGTGCGACGTAGCCGGGCAGCGGCCAGTGGAAGCTGACGCGCTCGGTGTCGGCGAAGAAGCCGAGCGCGAAGAAGCCCAGGATCACGATCGCGCCCGACCAGGCCAGCAGGCGCACCGCGGGATTGTCCGCGCGACGGAACCTCCACGCCGCCCAGATCAGCCCCGCGAACAGCAGCGGCGTCACCAGCGCGGCCTGGATGCCGAGGAAGGTGACGCCGTCCAGGTGCAGGGCCCAGGGATGTCGGTCGACGAGTTGGAAGCGCAGGCCGGCTTCGGCGTTCTCGATGTTCCAGGCCAGCAGCGGGATCCATGCCGCCGCGCCGAATGCGATCGCGACGATGACCCGCGGGTCACGCAGCAGGGCGCGCCCCTGCGCGATCAGCAGCAGGGCGAGGAAGCCGGCGCCGATCGCGGCGATGAAGCGATAGTGGCTCAGCGCACCGATCGCCAGCCCGAGCGCGAGCTGCACGGCGTCGGCATGGTCCACGCTGCGGAGCATCTTGGTCAGCGCATCCAGGCATAGCAGCGTGGCCAATGCCATCAGCACGTCCGGCAGCGCCATCACCCCGAGCGTGCCGAACAGCGGCAGCAGCAGCGCCGCGCAGCCGGCGGTCCACGCCTGTCGCGAATCGAACTCGCGCCACGCGATGCGCACCACCAGCCATGGCAGCAGCGCCGATACCACGAGGAACAGCGCGCGCGCGGCCAGCACGCCGTCGCCGAACAGTTCGCCGCCCAGGCGGATCGTCCACGCGGTGAGGCCGGGCAGGTCGGAATAGGCCCAGGACATGTGTTGCCCTTCCTGCCAGTAGAACGCCTCGTCGACGAACAGCGGCAGGCGCGCGGCCACGACCAGCTTGGCCAGCACGGTCGCCGACCAGAGCGTGATGTACGCCGCACGCATTCCGTTCCGTTCCCGCATATCCGCCGCAACCCCGCTACACTCGAAATCGTCCATCAAGGAGAGCGCCGTGTCCGCCGCCATCCACGAACCGGCCATGCTAACCGACCGCGATCAAGATGCGCTGAAGGCGGCGCAGGCGCAGGTCAACCGTTTCGTGCTCGGCAAGGCGCACGAGGTGCGGCTCGCCTTCGTCGCGCTGTTGTCCGACGGCCACCTGCTGATCGAGGACCTGCCCGGGCTGGGCAAGACCACGCTCGCGCATGCGCTGGCGGCGACGCTCGGCCTGGGGTTCCAGCGCGTGCAGTTCACCTCCGACCTGCTGCCCTCGGACATCGTCGGCGTGTCGATCTTCGACGCGCAGGCGCGGCGCTTCGAATTCCACCCCGGGCCGGTGTTCGCCAACGTGCTGCTCGCCGACGAGATCAACCGCGCGCCGCCGCGCACGCAGAGCGCGCTGCTGGAGGCGATGGCCGAGCACCAGGTCACGGTAGACGGCACCACCCACCGGCTGCCTGAGCCGTTCTTCGTGATCGCCACGCAGAACCCGGTCGACCTGTCGGGCACCTATCCCCTGCCAGATTCGCAGCTCGACCGCTTCCTGCTGCGGCTGACGCTGGGTTATCCGAACGAGGACGCGGAGCGCGCGCTGCTGGCCGGCGACGACCGCCGCGGCATGATCGCACAGGCGACGCCGGTGCTCGGCGGCGACGACGTGCTGCGGTTGCGCCGGGCCGTCGCCGCCGTGCACGCAAGCGAAGCGCTCGTCGGATACGTGCAGGCGCTGCTGGCGCGCAGCCGGCACGCGGCCGGCGTGCGCGTCGGCCTGTCGCCGCGCGCGGGCATCGCCCTGCTGCGCGCCGCGCGCGCCTACGCGATGCTGCTGGGCCGCAACCATGTCGTGCCGGAGGACGTGCAGGCGCTGTTCGGCGCGGTCGCCGCGCACCGATTGGTGCCGGAGAGCGAAGCCGGGGACGGCGCCACGCTGGCGAAGTCGATCCTGCATGGCGTGCCGGTGGACTGAAGCCGGTTTCTGGCGAGGCCGCATGTCGTTCGCGTCGATTCGAGCCGGTGTCCTGCCGCTTGTGGCGCAAGGATGCAGCTTTCCGTCGGCGCACCAGGCTCCGGGCCTCCGGATATCGCGGCTGTCTGGCAAAAGGTAATTTGGATATGACGCACTCCACCGCCGTCCTTCCAGCAAACCCCACGGCCGTCATTTCAGCGAACCCAACAGCCGTCATTCCAGCGAAAGCTGGAATCCATTTTTGCTTTTCGCTTCTGGTCCGCGAAAGCCAAAAGCTTCCGTCCGCCTGCGGCGGCCGGGTTCATTTCTTTTGCTGGCCCAAAAGAAACGAACCAAAGAAAAGGGCCTTCCCCGATGGAGCTAACCTGCCACCGGCAAGTGCGACGGGATTTTTCGACACGGCATCCATGCCGTGGCGAAAAACGGCGCGCATCCATGCGCGCCGCCCTCCGGGTCTGGACGGATCTGCGGCGTTCTTGGAGTCGGGCAGTTCTCTGCGTCACTCCGGATCAAGACAGCGACGCGTCACTCCGGCGGAAAGCAGGATCGCGAATGCGTGAACCGACATCTTTCCTGACATGGCCATGTCCATGACGCCAGGGGCATCGTCACTGCGACAACGCGCGCATGCGCGCTTCGACGCGTGGGCGCGCAGGCGGACGCCGGCCGCGCTGCCGGTGCGCTTCGATCGCCACCGCATCTACATCCTGCCGACCCGGTTCGGGGCGTTCTTCACCACCCTGCTGCTGACGATGGGCGTCGGTGCGCTGAACTACAACAACAACCCGGCGCTGCTGCTGTGCCTGCTGCTGACCGGCGCGGCGATCGCCAGCCTGCTGCAGGCGCAGCTGCAGCTGAGCGAACTGGAAATCCATGCCATCGGCGCGGAGCCGGTGCCCGCGGGGGCGACCCTGCAGTTGCGCGTCCATGCGCGCGCGCCCGCGGGCCGCGCAAGGCGTGGCCTGCGCGTCGAATGCGGCGGGCAGGCCGCCGTCCTGTCGCTGGACGACGGCGCCGGCGAGGCGGTGCTGTCGCTGCCCACCACGATGCGCGGCTGGCTGGATCCGGGCCGGCTGCGGATCTCCACCACCCGCCCGCTCGGCCTCGCCCGCGCCTGGGCCTACGTCTGGACCGACGTGCCGCTGCTGGTCTACCCGGCGCCCGAAGCCGGCAGCCCGCCGCTGCCGCGGGGCGCCGGCGACAACCTGCAGTCACGCCTGCATCCTGCCGGCGACGACGTCCACCATCTCCGCGATTGGCGCCGCGGCGACAGCCGCCGCGCGGTGGCGTGGAAAGCCTCGGCGCGGCGCGACGCCCTGCTCGTGCGCGAGTTCGAACAGCCGCTCGGTGCCGACATCGTGCTCGACTGGCGCGCGCTGTCCGCGCTGCGCCACGAAGACCGCATCCGCCGGCTGGCGCGCTGGGTCGACGAGGCCGAGCGCGAATCGCGCCGCTATCGCCTGCTGCTGCCGGGCCAGCCGCCGCTCGGTCCCGGCAGCGGCGCCGCACATCGCCACGCCTGCCTGCGCGCGCTGGCCCTGCTGCCGAAGGACATCGCCGATGGCGCGCCGCGCTGAGTCGCCCGCGCTGTCGAAGGCCGGGCGCACCTGGTCGCTCGCGGCGGCGGCGGCCTGCCTGCTGCCGCTGCTGCCGCAGCTGCCGCCGATGATCGCGATCGGCAGCGTTGCCATCGGCCTCGCGATCGGCGCACTGTCGTGGTGGCGCCCGCTGCCGGGCTGGCTGCGCATGCTGCTGGCGCTGGCGCTGGTCGGCACGGTGCTGGCGATGTCGCGCTTTGCGCTGGGACGCGATACCGCCTGCGCGCTGCTCGCGGCGATGCTCGCGCTCAAGCCCGGCGAACTGGCCACGCTGCGCGATGCGCGCAGCCTGGTCGGCTTCGCGCTGTTTGCGCCGTTCTCCACCTTCCTGCTCGACCAGGGGCCGCTGTCGCTGCTGCTCGGGCTGGCGGGTGCAACGCTGGCGCTGGTGGCGCTGGTGGCGCTGCTGCAGCTGTCGGAAGAGGAATCGGGAGACACCTCGCCCGTGGCGCCGTGGCGACGCCTCGCCAGCGTCGGCCGCCTGATCGCGATCGGACTGCCGCTGGCGCTGGCCGCGTTCTGGCTGTTCCCGCGCATCGGCTCGCCGCTGTGGGGCGTGCCCGAACGCGTCCTCGCCCGCCCCGGCCTGTCCGACGAGATGACGCCGGGCGAATGGATCGAATTCATGACCGACGATCGTCCGGCGCTGCGGGTGACCTTCTCCGGCGCGACGCCGCAGACCTCGCAGATGTACTGGCGCGGCCCCGTGCTGATGGACTACGACGGCCGCAGCTGGACGCGTTCGCGCTGGCTGCGCAACATCCCGGCGCCGGACACCACGCGCACCGATGCGGCCTGGGACTACGAGATGGAAGTCGAGCCCACCGACCGGCGCACGCTGGTCGCGCTGGAGCTGCCCGATGCCGCACCCGCCGGCGCGCGGCTGTCCTGGGACTACGGACTGGAGACACCCGCGCCGATGAGCGCGGTGAGCCGCTGGCGAATGCGCGCGTCGCCGCCGCGCGCATTCGAGCCGAAGCTGCCGCTGATGCTTCGCCAGAACGCGCTGCGCCTGCCCGACGGCTACAACCCGCGCACGGTTGCGCTGGCGCGACAATGGCGCAGCGAGAATGGCTCGGGCAACGATGCCGCCATCGTCGAACGCGCGCTGGCGATGGTCCGCGCCGATTTCGGCTACACGCTCGACACGCCACTGCCCGGCCGCCATGCCGCCGACGAATTCCTGTTCGACTGGAAGCAGGGCTTCTGCGAGCACTTCAGCTCGGCCTTCGTGATCCTGATGCGCGCGGCAGGCATCCCGTCGCGCGTGGTGACCGGCTACGTCGGCGGCTACCGCAACCCGATCGGCGGCTACTGGATCGTGCGTCGGCAGGATGCACACGCCTGGGCGGAGGTCTGGCTGGAGGGCCGCGGCTGGGTGCGCGTCGACCCGACCGCGGCGGTCGCGCCCGAACGCATCTACGACACCATCGACGACCGCGCCAGCGGCGGCGGTTTCGGCGCCCTGCCGGGCATGGCGCCGATGCTCGACCTCGGCGACTGGCTGCGGCGCGGCTGGAACGACCTCGTGCTCGGCTTCGACGCCGCGCGCCAGATGGCGATGCTGCGCCCGCTGGGCCTGGAATCGACCGGCTCGCGCGGACTGGTCAGCCTGTTCGCGGCCTGCGCCGGGCTGGCACTGGCCTGGATGCTGTGGCTGACCGCGCGCAGCGAACGCGACGGCGATCCGGTGCTGCGCGCCTGGCACCGGCTGGGCGTACGCTATGCCCGGCGCGGCCTCGCCCGCGAGCCGCACGAGCCGGCGATGGCCTGGGCGCGGCGAGTGGCCGCCGCCCGGTCCGGCGACGCCGGCGCCCTGCTCGCGCTCAGCGCGCGTTTCGCCCAGTGGCGCTACGCTCCGCGAACGGATGCGGACGATCCACGCCCGCTGGTCCGCGACCTGCGCAAGCATCGCCCCGCATGGCCCGATCACCCGGAGCCGCCGCCATGAACCCACGTCTCCTCGTTCCCGCTGTCGCGACCCTGCTGCTGGCCGCCTGCGCCTCGCAGCCCAGGCCGCTGCAGGGCACCTATTCCGAGACCGTCACGCCGCATGCGGCGATGCAGTCCGACGGCACCGGCGCACAGGTGCGCTGGGGCGGGCGCATCGTGCAGGTGGAACCGCGCGCGAACGAGACCTGCTTCGAGATGATCTCGACCCGGCTGACCGCCACTGGCCGCCCGTACTGGGCGTCCGACGACACCAACGGCCGCTTCATCGCCTGCCGCGCCGGCTTCTACGACCCGGCCGTGTTCGAGGTGAACCGCGAAGTCACCTTCACCGGCCGCATCGACGGCTACGAGAACCGCCGCATCGGCGAGTACGACTACCGCTTTCCGAGGATCGCGGCGGACGTGGTCTACCTGTGGCCGAAGCGCGACACGGTCAACCTCGTCACCCGGCCGGAACCGTGGCCGTGGTGGGGGTGGTGGTGACGGAGAGCCGTGATCGCGGGATTGGTGATGGGTGCCCCGGCCAGCGATATTTGAACATGTCATCCCGAGCCCTTCGGCTACGCTCAGGGCAGGCTCCGCGAGGGAGCTGGTTTTGCGGCCTCCGGATACAAGATCCCTCGCTGCGCTCGGGATGACAGATCGCAACCGACCTCAGGAAGTACCGAAGCGCCCCAGCGGCGCGCCCGCGAGCAGGTGCAGGTGGACCTGGAATACGGTCTGCCCGCCGTCGCCGTTGCAGTTCATGACGATGCGGTAGCCGTCCTCGTCGAAACCCTGCGCCTTCGCATAGTTCGCCGCTGCGACCGCGAGCCGGCCGATGACCTCGGGGCGGCCCACCGGCACGTCGTTCAGGGTGGCGAACGTCTCCTTCGGCACGAACAGCAGGTGCACCGGCGCCTGCGGCGCGATGTCGCGGAATGCGATCACGTGCTCGTCCTCGAACACGATGTCGGCGGGGATCTCGCGACGGATGATCTTGTGGAAGATGGTGGGCATGGGGGCCGGAATTCGGAATTGGGGATTCGGGATTGGGTAAAGCCTAGCGGATTGTCATCCCGAGCGGAGCGAGGGATCTGCCCCTTCGCTCCGGAAAGAAGATCCCTCGCGGAGCCTGCCCTGAGCGTAGCCGAAGGGCTCGGGATGACAGCCTTGCAACGACGCCCCACCCCCGAATCCCGAATCCCCAATCCCCAATCCCGGCCCTCAAGGCATCTCGCTGCGCGATCCGAACGCATGCGACAGCGTGCCGCGGTCGACGTATTCCAGCTCTCCGCCCAGCGGCACGCCGTGCGCGAGGCGGCTCGGCTTCACGCCGTGCTGGCGCGCGAGCTGGGCGAGGTAGTGCGCGGTGGCCTCGCCTTCGACCGTGGGATTGGTGGCGATGATCAGCTCCTGCACCTCGCCTTCCTGCAATCGTTCGGCCAGCCGGTCGAGGCCGATCTCGCGCGGGCCGATGCCGTCCAACGGGCTCAGGCGGCCCTGCAGCACGAAATACAGGCCGCGGTAGCCGGTGGCCTGCTCGATCGCCAGCCGGTCGGCGGGCGATTCGACCGCGCACAGCTGGTGCGCATCTCGCGCGGCGCTCGCGCAGGTGGCGCAGACTTCGGTTTCGCTGAAGTCGCGGCAGCGCGCGCAATGCCCGACGCGCTCCACCGCCTCGGACAGCGCCGAGGCCAGTCGCCGCCCGCCGTCGCGCTCGCGTTCGAGCACGTGGTAGGCCATCCGCTGCGCGGTCTTCTGGCCCACGCCCGGCAGCACGCGGAAGGCTTCGATCAGTTGTTCGAGAAGGGAGGACATGGGGTGGGGGCCGGGATTCGGAATTGGGGATTCGGGATTCGGGAAAAGCGGCGGTGACGGTTGTCATCCGGAACGTAGTCGATGGACCGGTATTTTTTTGTCGCTCGCTTCCCGTCCTGGTCCGGGGCAACAGGCCTAAGCTTTTTTCGAATCCCGAATCCCCAATCCCGACTCCCGGCTCCTAGAACGGCAGCTTCATCCCCGGCGGCAGCGGCATGCCGGCGGTGGCGCCGGCCATCTTCTCCTTCGAGGCGGCGTCGATCTTGTTCGAGGCGTCGTTGAATGCGGCGGCCACCAGGTCCTCGGCCATCTCCGGGTCGGACAGCACGCTCGGGTCGATGCGCACCTTGCGGCACTCCTTGGTGCCCGACAGGGTCACGCTGACCATGCCGCCGCCGGCGCTGCCGGTGACTTCCAGCGCGGCGATTTCCTGCTGCACGCGCTGCATGTTCTCCTGCATCTTCTGCGCCTGCTGCATCAGCTGGGCGATGTTTCCACGCATTGGTTTTTCTCCAGAACTAAGGGCTTGGTGCTCCGGCCCGCAGACCGTAGGAGCGGCTTCAGCCGCGACCGGCACTCGATGGGGCCGGCAAAGCGATCGCGCCTGAAGGCGCTCCTACAAAATACGGGCCAAATCCACGGGGTTGAGGGTCGGGACGAGGCTTCGTTGCTTTTCAGCCCTCGTCATACGGTCGGATGGAATCGGGGACGAGCTTCGCGCCCTGCTGCTGCATCAGCCGCTGTACCTGCGGGTCGGACAGGAACGCGCTCTCTGCCGCAGCCTGGCGCTGGTCGCGCTGGCGCTCGTTGCGCGCATGCAGCGTCTCGCTCGCGACCTGTGCGCCGGCCTCGAAGCGGATCTGCGGTTCGGCGCCGAGCGTCGGCGCCAGGGCGTTGCCCAGCTGCGAGACGAGGAACGGCGCCTTGAGATGGTCGTCGCTCTCGGGCAGCGACAGCCGCAGCACGCCGTCGCGCCAGTCGACGAACGAGGCATGCGCGGCGAGTTCGCGCACCGGGCCGCGCAGTGCCAGGTTGGCGATGAGGTCGAGCCAGCCGTCGGCATCGAGCGTCGCGGTCGCGCTGGCAGGTGCACGCGCTGCGGCGGGTGCGGCGACAGGCGCGTCGGCAGGCGGCGCCAGCGAACGCGGCTCTTCGACGCCGGGTCGCGGTGCGGGAGGCGCGGGGGGCGTGGGGGGCGTGGGGGGGGGCGTGGGCGGCGCCTCCGCCGCGGGCGCTGTCGTCCGCGGCGCGGGTTTCGGCGCATCCGCCTCCAGCGCAGCGCGCGCGGCAGCCGCGGCACCGCCGGCCCGCATCGCCGGCGCAGTCGACGCCGCGACGCCCTGCGTCCCACCCTCGGCCGGCCGGAACGCCAGCATCCGCAGCAGGCTCATCTCGAAGCCGGCGCGGGGCCCCGGCGCCAGCGGCAGGTCGCGGCGGCCGTTGAGCGCCATCTGGTACCACAGCTGCACCAGTTCCGGCCGCAGCGCGGAGGCCAGCGCGTCGACGTCGATGCCGTCGGCCTCGATCCCGATGTCCGGCACCAGTTGCTTCACCTGGATGCGGTGCAGCGCCCCGGACAGCGCGTCGAGCACGCCGGCCCAGTCGGGCGAGAAATCCGCGAGCGTCGCCACTTCCGCCATCAGCCGCGTGCCGTCGCCCGCCGACAGCGCCTCGAGCAGCGCGCCGACGCGGGCGCGGTCGACGGTGCCGAGCATCGTCGCGACCGCCGCATCCGAGAGCGTGCCGCCGGTATAGGCGATCGCCTGGTCGAGCAGCGACAGGCCGTCGCGCAGGCTGCCGTCGGCGGCCTTGGCCAGTTGCCGCATCGCGCCGGGCTCGGCGGAAATGCCCTCGGCCTCCAGGATCTTCGCGATCTGCCCGCGGATCTGCTCCTCGTCCAGCCGCTTGAGGTTGAACTGCAGGCAGCGCGACAGCACCGTGACCAGCAGCTTCTCCGGATCGGTGGTCGCGAACAGGAACTTCACGTGCTCCGGCGGTTCCTCCAGCGTCTTGAGCAGCGCGTTGAACGCCTGCTTGGACAGCATGTGGACTTCGTCGATCAGGTAGACCTTGTAGCGGCCGCGCGAGGGCATGTACTGCGCGTTGTCGATCAGGTCGCGGACGTTGTCGACGCCGGTGTTGGAGGCGGCGTCGATCTCCAGCAGGTCGATGTAGCGGCCGGCGTCGATCGCCAGGCAGGTCTCGCACTCGCCGCAGGGATCGGCGCCGGTGCCCTTCTCGCAGTTCAGGCTCTTGGCAAAGATGCGCGCGATCGTGGTCTTGCCCACGCCGCGGGTGCCGGTGAACAGGTAGGCGTGGTGCACCCGGCCCGAATCCAGCGCATTGGTCAGCGCCCGGACCACGTGTTCCTGGCCCACCAGCTCGGCGAACCGCTTGGGACGCCACTTGCGGGCGAGGACGAGGTAGGACATGCGCCCATTGTGCCGCGCCGCGGCGAAGATTGCCCGCCCGGACGTGCGCTGCGCCGCCATCCGCCCCTGATCCGGCCCGCACCGGCGTTCGGTTGTGGTAAAGCCCGGCCACCGCTAGAATTTGCGGCCCTGAGCGTGGCGGGAAGCCGCACTCCGGGGACTCCCGGAGAGGTGTCCGAGTGGTTGAAGGAGCACGCCTGGAAAGTGTGTAAGCGTCTAAACCGCGCTTCGGGGGTTCGAATCCCCCTCTCTCCGCCAGATTCAGCATTCCGGTTCGCCGGAATGACCGACGAGCCGCGCCCAGGCGCGGTTTCGTTTTCTATGGTGACCCCGTCGGTCCCTCGCGACGCTAGATCGAAAACCCCGCCAGGGCCGGAAGGCAGCAACGGTATCGGTCGATGCGGGTGCCGAGGTCAGCCGGCGGGGTCATCGCCATTTCAACCCTGAGACGGCCGCTCGGAAGCCGGCGTCGTCGATCGTTGTCATCCCGAGCGCAGCGAGGGATCTATCTGTCCGGAGCCGGTTACGACAGATCCCTCGCTGCGCTCGGGATGACATATCCGGAGGATGGACATGTCCGGGAGCTCGATCCGAAGGCCGGAGGCCTCGATCAGTCCTGCCCCGCAACACCCACGATCCCCAACGCATCCGGCTGGTTACCGGTCTCCCAGTAATCCACGACCTTCCACGCGTCCGAGTCGACCACGGCGATGCGGTTGGCGCCGCTGATCGCGACATAGACGCGCGGCCTGTCCGGGTCGGCGACGACGCCGATCGGCAGCGCGTCCTTGCCCAGCATCGTCTCCCGGAACGCCTCGCCCTCGGGCTTGAGCGCAACGGTCGCCACCGGGGTCCGGGCCGCGGCATCGAACACCGACAGCGTGCCGGCGGTGGCGTTCGTCACCAGCGCGTGCCGGCCATCGGACGTGAAGACCACGCGGATCGGGAAGCCCTGGCTGTCGAGCGCGGCGACCTTCTCCAGCGTGTCGGGATCGTGCACCGTCACCGTGTCCTCGGCGCGATTGGTCGCCCAGACGCTGCCGTCGGGCGCAATCCCGATGCCTTCGGCGCCCTTGCCCGCGGCGACCTCGTGCGTGACCTTGTTTTCCGCCAGATCCACCCTGGTGACGGTTCCCGCTGCGATCTTGCTGACATACGCAATCCGGCCATCGCCGGACAGCGCCACCATGTGCCCGACGCCAGGCCCCACGTCGATTCCGTGGATGGCCCGGACATGGCCTTGCAATGCCATCTCCCAGTCGATGCGCAGCAGGCTGCCTCCGCCTTCCGCGGTGACGATCAGGAAGGTCCCGTCCGGGGTGAAGCGGATGCCATGCGGCTGTTGGTGGTAGGGCCCCAGCCGGATGGCACCGAGGCTGCGACCCGCAACCGTGTCGATCATTTCGATGCCGTAGCGATGCAACGGGCCATCCTTCTCCCGGCCATGCCCATAGCCGGTCACCGCAGCCGTCCGCCCGTCCGGGCTGATCGCGATTTCGTGCGGCCCCGGCTCGGTGGCGATCTCGCCGAGCTTGCGGCCATCCTCCAGCGACAGCCGCCAGACCGTGTCGTCGCTCTTGTTGCCCACCAGCAGTTCGCCCTGCGCGGCTGCGACAAGGGAAACTGCGGACAGCGACGCTCCGAGGAACAAGGCGATTCGTTTCATGGCGACCTCCAGGTGGTCAACGAAGCCGGGCAGGTTGGAACACATCATGCATCCGGTGCATCGACCGTCAGCCGGCGTCCCCCGTGGCGACGGTGCAGCTACCCCGTGTCGGAGGGGTCCGTCTGGCGCGGATGCAGCCAGTCCGCACGCCCGTCGGCGTAGCGTTCGTGCTTCCAGATCGGCACCCGCGATTTCACCTCGTCGATGATCCAGCGGCATGTGCCGAAGGCCACGTCGCGGTGCGCTGCGCTGGCGCCCACCCACACTGCAAGATCGCCGATCGCCAGATCACCGATGCGGTGCACGCAGCAGGCGTCGAGGGCGCCGAATTTCTCCAGCGCCTCGCGCACGATACGCCCGCCTTCGGCCTCGGCCAGTTCGGCGTAGGCCTCGTAGCGCAGGCCGTGGACCGGGCGGCCCTCGTTGTGGTTGCGCACCCAGCCCTCGAACGCGGCAAACGCGCCGGCCTGCTCGTGCAGCAGGCGCGCGCGCAGGGGGGCGACTTCGATGGGGTCGGGGGAGATACGAAAGAGGGTCACTTCGGAGTCAATGTTTGAAGATCAAGATGGATCCCGGCTTACGCCGGGATGACGGATCGGGTGTGACGGGATATCTAGCCGCCGGAGACCGGCGGAATGAAAGCGACCTCGCTGCCGTCGCGCACTTCATCCTTCCAGTCGGCGAACGCGCCGTCCACCGCCACCCGCAGGCGCTGCAGCGGCAGCGCGAAGCCGTGGCGCCCGCGAACTTCCTCGTACAGCGCACCAAGATCGGTCGCGACCGTCTCCAGCGTTTCCGCTGAGGCGCCCGCCGCATCGCGCAGGCTGGCGAAATACAGCAGCGTCACCCGCGCCATCAGCCGGCCTTCCCGAAATCGCGCTTGCCGCCGCGCTTGCCGGCCAGCTTCGCCGGTCCCAGCACGATCGCGTGCGACAGCGCCTTGCACATGTCGTAGACCGTCAGCGCGGCGACGGTGGCGCCGGTCAGCGCCTCCATCTCCACGCCGGTGCGGTGCGTGGTCCTGACCATGCACTCGATCCGCAACTCGCGCTCGCCGTGCCAGTCGATCGCGAGGCGCACGCCGTCGATCGGCAGCGGATGGCAGAACGGGATCAGTTCGTGCGTGCGCTTGACCGCCATGGTGCCGGCGATGATCGCGGTATCGACGATGCCGCCCTTGGCGCTGCGCAGGCCGGACTTGCGCAACTGTGCGGCCACGTCCGCGGGAAAGCGCACGCGGCATTCGGCCAGCGCCTGGCGGGGCGTGACCGCCTTGCCGGAGACATCGACCATCGCCGGACGACCGGAGGCATCGAGGTGGGTCAGCTGCGCCTTTTTCGCCATCGTCGATTCACTTCCGCCCTGGCTTCGCCGCCGAGGTCGGATCGCCCAGCGTCATGTTCAGTTCCACCGCCGCCGCGACCAGCCTGCGCGCGATCGTCGCAGGCATCGCATCGCCTTCGCGCAGTTCGATCGTCGCCATTTCATACTTTCCGCCCGGCTTGAGCCGCGGTTCGATGTCGCGCAGGCGCTGCCCGCGCCAGAAGCCGAACAGCACGCGCGCATCCTCGGCCCGGATCAGGTACGCGGGGCCGTTGACCGCATAGACCAGATGGCCCCAGCGGATGCGTTCCTCGATCCCCTTAGGCTTGCGCGCCAGCGCCCGCAGCCCGGCCACCAGCAAATGCCGCCAACCATCGAGCGCGGCGACGTAGGCATCCGGGTCTGCGACGGGCACCGTCTTCTTCATCCGCCCTCACCCGCCCACCAGGAACATCTCGACGTGCCGCCGGGACGCCCGCGCGCTGCCGCGCAGTTCGCTGTACCGGTCCGCGCGCGCCGTCCACAGGTCCGCGAGGCGCGCGGCGAGCGCCAGGTCGCCCTGGGCCAGCGACGGCCGCAGGTCGGTGCCTTCCGCCGAGAACAGGCAGGTGTAGAGGCGGCCGTCCGCCGAGACGCGGGCGCGGTGGCAGTCGCCGCAGAACGGTGCGGTGACCGAACTGACGAAGCCGATCTCGCCACCACCGTCGTCGAAGGCGTGGCGCTGCGCCACCTCGCCGCGATAGTTGGCGTCGAGCGCGTGCAGCGGCCAGCGCGCGTGGATGCGGTCGCGCAGTTCCGCCGACGGCACCACGCGCCCGCGCTGCCAGCCGTTGCAGGTGCCCACGTCCATGTACTCGATGAAGCGCACGACGTGGCCGCTGCCGCGGAAATGGCCGGCCAGCGCCAGCGCCTCGTGGTCGTTGACGCCACGCTGCACGACGCAGTTGATCTTCAGCTTGCGGAAACCGGCCGCTTCCGCCGCCGCGATGCCGGCCAGCACGTCGGACACGTCGCCGCGCCCACCGGACAGTTCGCGGAACAGCGCCGGATCGAGCGCGTCCAGGCTCACCGTGATCCGGCGCAGCCCCGCCTCGCGCAGCGCGCGCGCGTGACGCGCCAGCAAGGCGCCGTTGGTGGTCATCGCCAGGTCGTCGACGCCGTCGATCCGCGCCAGCCGCGCCACCAGTGCCGGCAGGTCCTTGCGCAGCAGCGGTTCGCCGCCGGTGATGCGCAGCTTCGACACGCCCAGGCGCGCTGCGCCGCGCACGAGGGTCTCGATCTCGTCGAACGACAGTCGCCCGGTCGCGTCGAAACCGTAGTCGTCCGGCACCTTGTCGGCCGGCATGCAGTAGCCGCAGCGGAAGTTGCAGGCCTCGATCACCGACAGCCGCAGGTCGCGCAGCGGCCGGCCCAGGCGGTCCAGCGGCGCGGTCGAGGGTTGCGGCTGCGCGCTCATGCCGGTTCGACCCGCGGCGCGGACGGTTCGTTCAATGCGAACACCTCGCCCGGTTTCGCCACGCGGTAGCCGCGCGCGGCAAGCGCCGTACCGTCGGCCGCGGAAGCGTAGTGGTAAAGCACGCAGCGCGACAGCAGATCCGGGTCGTACTCGCGCTCGAGGTCGTCGATGCCGCTGTGCGATGGATTGCCGTGCAGCCCGCAGTCGTGCGCGATCAGTTCACCGGCGTCGGCGTGCCGTCGCAGCATCTCCGGGATCGGCCGCGTGTCCCCGGTCCACGCCACGCTGCCGCGCAGGCGCAGGCCGAAGGCGGTGTCCGGCCAGTGGTGGCGCGCCGGGAACACCTCCAGCCGCAGGCCGTCGTGCCAGAAGGCATCGCCCACCGGGATCACGCGGAACGCGTCCCAGAAGTTCGCGCCACCCTCGGCCAGCACGTTCGGATAGGCGCCGACGCGCTGGTGCAGCAGCGGCACCACGCCAGCCGGCACGTACAGCGGCATGCGGCCGCGGCGGGCGGCATCGAAGTACTCGGAGACGAACAGCCGCTCGAAGCCGCCGACGTGGTCCAGGTGCGTATGCGTCACGAACAGCGCGCGCGGCGGCTCGCCGTAGTGCGCGAGGTAGGCGCTCAAGCCTTCGCCGCCGCAGTCGATGGTCAGCCACGGCGCGCCGTCGCGCTCGATCGTCGCCATCGGCGAACCGAGCTCCGTCGCCGAAGCGTTGCCGACGCCGTGGAAGCGCAGCGACCAGGTCACGTCAATTGCCCTTCGCCCAGCGCGCGTCGTAGGCCGTGCGCAGGCGCGCGAAGCCGGCGTCGACCGCGTCGCGGCGCGACTCGCCGCCGATCTTGTGCAGCGAGCGCAGCAGGCGGGACAAGTTGCGCTCGCGCCAGGCGGTCGCGGGGATGTGCATCCGGCTGCGGTCGAAATCGATCATCCAGCCCTTGCCGGCGTCGTCGTAGAGCACGTTGTGGGCGTTGAGGTCGGCGTGGTCCAGGCCTTCGCGGTGGAAGCGCGCGACCAGCCGGCCGGTCGCCTCCCAGGGCGCGTCCGCGGGCGATTCGAGCACCAGGTCGGCCAGCGAGCGCACGCCGACCAGCCGCTCGACGATGATCCAGGCGCGATAGGAGGACCGGCCGCGCAGGTAGCACGCCGCGACCGGCTGCGGCACCGGGCACTTGCGGCGCACCAGTTCGCGCAGCAACCGGAACTCGGCGAAGCTGCGCGTCCGGTTGGCGCCGCGCCACAGGTAGCGGTCGCGGCTGAACTTCGCCGCGAACCCGCCGCGCAGGTACTGGCGCAGCACGCAAGGGCCGTGGCTGGCGTCGATGAACCACGCGCCGCCGCGGCCGCTGCCGCCGACCTGCTGCGCGCGCGCGCCCCACTGCTGCGGGTCGAACCAGCGCGGGTCGACTTGCCGCAGCTGCGTCGCGTCGAACAGAATCGCGCCATACTCCCCGCTGCGATCGTCGTGGAAGGGCGTGAGGCTCTCAGTGGCGTCGAACGCGACCATCCAGCGAGTCTACCAAGCCGTGGCGAAACCACCCGTTGTCCCCCGCTCGATCTGCCTGCTGCGCCTGTCGGCGCTCGGCGACGTGACCCACGTGCTGCCACTGGTGAACACCCTGCGCACGGCATGGCCGGAGGTGGCGCTCACATGGGTGATCGGCAAGGGCGAACACCGGCTGCTCGACGGCCTGCCCGGCGTCGAATTCCTGGTCTACGACAAGAAGACCGGTCTCGGCGGCATGCGCGCGCTGCGCCGTGAACTGCGGGGACGCCGGTTCGACGCGTTGCTGCAGATGCAGGTCGCGGCGCGGGCGAACCTGCTGTCGGCGTTCATTCCCGCGAAGCGCCGGATCGGCTACGACCGGTCCCGCTCGAAGGACCTGCACGGCCTGTTCGTCAACGAACGCATCCCCGACCGCCCCGGCATCCACGTGCTCGACGCCATCGGCAGCTTCTGCGAGCCGCTGGGCCTGCGGCAGGACGACGTGCGCTGGGACATGCCGGTCCCCGACGACGCCCGCACCTGGGCCCGCGCGCAATGGCCGCACGACGGCGTCCCGACGCTGCTGGTCTCGCCCTGCTCCAGCCACGCCCGCCGCAACTGGTTTCCGGACCGCTACGCCGCCGTCGCCGACCACGCCGCCGCGCAGGGCTGGCGCATCGTGCTGTGCGGCGGACGCAGCCAGCTCGAACGCGACACGACCGACGCGATCCTCGCCGCGATGCGCGCGCCCGCGCTCGACCTCGTCGGCAAGGACACCCTGAAGCAGCTGCCCGCCCTGCTTGAACGCGCCGACCTGGCGATGACGCCCGACTCCGGCCCGATGCACATCGCCAACGCCATGGGCAGCAAGGTGCTGGGCCTGCACGCGGCCAGCAACCCCGCGCGCAGCGGACCGTATTCGGATCGCCGGTACTGCGTCGACCGCTACGACGACGCCGCGCGCAAGTACCTGCGCAAGCCGGCCGCCGAACTCAGGTGGGGCACGAAGATCGAGTTCGACGGGGTGATGGAGCTGGTGACGGTGGAGGATGCCGTCGCGGCGTTCGAACGCTACCGTGCCGATGCCGCCACGGGCACGACGATCACTCCCGCCAACTGACGCCCGGACCTGTCATCCCGAGCGCAGCGAGGGATCTGCTTCCACTTCGCACATGCGGAGAAGGGCAGATCCCTCGCTGCGCTCGGGATGACAGGTCCAGATATCGGATGACACGTCCAGATGTCCGGGACGACAGGTCCAGACGTCAAACTGCCGGAGCAGCCGACCCAGGCCTCAGACCGGCTTGTTCTGGCTCCCGTAATCCTCGTACGACTTCTCCTCGACATAGGCCGAGCCCAGCGCGAGGTTGATGTCCTTCTTGATCCGCGCCCGAGTGTCGTTCTCGAAGTAGACGCTGCGCGCCAGCCGGATGAACTCCTCGTCGAAGGCCTGCGCCTTTTCCTTCACGCGGATGTCGTCCTCGATCACCCACAGCCGCTCGTTGACCGCCTTGAGGTCGGCCCGCAGCCGGGCGATGTCGTGGCCCGCCGCCGGATGCGCCATCCAGGTCTGCTCCAGCGCGCCCAGTTCGTTGCGGACGTTGGCCAGCTTGGCCGGATCGGACATGCGCTCGGACTTGATCTGCAGGATCGCAATCTTGTCCAGCAGTTCGCCGAACGACACGGGCACGGAAATCTCGGACATGGGCGCTGTTCCAGCGGCAAACGGGCCGATTAGTCTACCCGCCGCGCCTTGTCCCCCGGGACCCCGCCCCGTATCATTGCGCCCCCGGCGTTCAGCGCCGGGCCGCGCGACACCCGCATCCCGGGGAGGTGGCAGAGCGGTTGAATGTACCTGACTCGAAATCAGGCAGGCGTTTATAGCGCCTCGGGGGTTCGAATCCCCCCCTCCCCGCCAGATATCGCGAAGCCCCCGGAAGGGGGCTTTTGCGTATCCGGCGGACGAAGGCGGCGGCACTGGAATCGAAGCCGCGAAGACGATGGGAATCATCGCCTCCCGACTCGTCCACGCCATGCACCGCAGGAACAGGGGCCGCACCTGACGCGTCACCCGCGACGAAACCGCCGGGAATTGTCACTTTTCCACCGGAAAACCGCGCATCTGGTCCCGATTCCGGCAGGCACGGTTCCTGCTTCATCTCTTCAGACGACCCCGTGGGGACCCGACGGGGCGGATCCGGCAACACGACCATGCGCGTACCCGATTTCCATTTCCGCAAGCTCGGCGAGCAGGCCGGCATCGTGCTGCTGCGCGCGGCGCTGGTGCTGGCGGTGATCTTCGCGCTGGCGAATTCGATGCCGGGCTGAACGGCTGCCGGATGGGGTCGCCGTCCCCACGACGCCTCGTTGCCGTCATCCCCGCGAAAGCAGGGATCCAGCGTCTCTGCCCTCAAAGTCAAAATGGATCCCCGCTTTCGCGGGGATGACGTCCCACTGCAATCGACGCCATAGGCAGACGGACCGACCGCCGCATCCGGGCCGAACGCCTACCGCCCGCGCAGCAGGTCCTGCGCCGCGTGCACCAGGTAGATGTAGCTGGCGCCCATGTTGATCACGTACTCGTTCTGGCCCCACAGGAACGGCCAGTCCTCCTTGTTCTCCGGGAAGTCCGGCTTGAGCACCAGCACGCCGGGGACGATGCCGCCGGCGATGAAGGAGAAGTCGGCGCGGTTGCTGCCGTAGGCAACCTGCTTGGACTTCGCGCCGACCGCCGAGACGAACGAGAGGTTCGAGTCCGGGTGCGTGCCGTAGAGGTAGTTCAGGCCCTGCAGGGTCGGCTCGATGTCGAACAGGTCCGGGAAGGCCTTGTGCAGGCGGTAGTTGGTGCTGGCCATGCCGATCACGGCGCCGTTTCCGGCCCAGCCGCCGCGGGTGATCAGCACGCCGTAGGGGTTCTCGGCCACCATCGCCTCGCGCTCGGCCTTGAACGCCTCGGCGCGCGCGCGCAGCTTCCCGCGGAAGGCCTCGTCCATCTTCGGCAGCGCCGCCACCGCGTAGGACGCGTTGAACGCGAAGCGCTGGTCGATCGCGTTCCACAGCTCCCCGATGCGCGCAGCGTACTTCGCCTCTCCGGTGGTGAGCAGCAGCTGTACCGCCGCACGCAGTTCCTCGTCCTCGGGATCGCCGCCGGTGGTGTTGCCGACCCGGAACAGGTTCGGCTCGCGCGCGTGCTCGAACTCCCACACCTTCTTCGCCGTGGCCAGGCACTCGTCGGCCAGCAGGTCGTTGTAGCCGCGCAGCGCGCGGCTGGCGGCAGCGAGCGCGGCGGCCGAGCCGTAGTTGAGCGCAGTGGTGTTGGTGGTGAAGGCCAGCCGGTCGTCGTTGGGCGAATCGGGATCGTCGGGGTCGTCGACCTTGCCGTCGGTCTTGGTCACCGCATCGCCGAGGTGGGTGTACTGGCCGAGGTCGGGTTCGACGATGCCGGGGATCGCGTGGCCGAACACGCGGTGCTGCGCGATCAGCGCCAGCGTGCCGTGCTCGATCTGCTGCAGCATGTCCGGCACGCCGTCGGGCCGGTGGATCTCGACGTGCTGCTTCTCCTGGTCGATGCTGGTTTCGTCGCGCTCCGGGCGGAACTGCTCCCAGGTGTCGACCAGGGACATGACCGTGGCGTAGTGCGTCTGCGTGCGGATGTCGAAATCGCCGGCGTCGAACCAGCCGCCGTAGTTCAGACCGGGGATGTGCTCGCCCGGCTGGAACGGCGAATCGAGGTCCGGCCCCTGCCCGAACAGGTCGAAGTGCTCCTTGTTCGGCGGCACCTGGCGCGCGTCGTCCATGTGCGAGCGGCCGTGCCAGACGCGGTAGGCCTCGTTGACGAACATGTGGTCCATCTGCACCGGGAAGAACACGTCGAGCGTGGGATGCCACGCGGTGGCGTAGGCGTCGGCGGCGATGCGGAAGGCGCTGGTGCGCTGGCCCGCGGCCTCGATCACGTAGATGCCGGGCTCGCGGACGTCGGAGAAGTCGTAGGTGTAGTACTCGTAGCGCAGGTACGGCCCCCAGTGCCGCGTATCGGCGGCATGCGCCTCGTGCTCGCGGCCGTCGGCGCCGATGCGCAGCAGGCGCGCGCGGCCGGGTGCCGCGGCGTTGCGGTCGTTCTCCAGCACCGCGACCTTGCGCTGCGCCGGGTGGTAGCCGACCTGCGAATGGCCGATGACGGTCTCGCGCGTCCAGCCGGGCACGGTGTTGCCCTCGACGGTCCACTCCAGCACCGTCCCGGTCTTCTTCGCCGGCAGCTGGCCGCGTACCACGTACCAGCCGTTCTGCGCCTGGTTGCGGCCGTCGTACACGCCCAGTGCGCCGCCGCTGGAGGCGATGGTGACGCGACGCTGCGGATCCTCGGGCGCCAGCGTCAGTCTGCGGCCGGTCGCGATCGGCAGGCGGACCGTCGCGCCGGCGGCATCGCGCCCGCTGGGGCCGGTTGGATACAGCGGCAGCTGGCCGCTGCCCTGCTCCGTCAGCCAGGTCTTGCCCCAGTAGGCCGACGGCAGGAATTCGAGGTTGAAGCCGGCGCGCCCTTCCAGCGCCTTCGGCAGCGGCTTGTCGAACACCACCTGCACCCGCACGCCCTCGCCCGCCGGCGATACCCGGATGTCGTACTCGAACTTCTCGTTGGGATAACCCAGCCGGGTGGTGATGGTGCCGCTGCGCGCATCGACCTTGCGGTCGACCATCAGCGCCACCGGGTCCCACTGCTCCGGCGTGGCGCTCAGGCGCACATCACCGTTGGTGGCGGTGCGCACGCCGTGGTGGATCAATTCCACGCCCGCGATCTTGGAATCGCTGAACAGGCCGTCGTAGTAGTTGTTGAACACCAGCACGTCGAGGCCGCGCTTGCTGAAGTACTCCAGCTCGTTGAGCACCGGCCCCTCGGCCACCGCCGCGGCCGGCCAGGCGACGACGGCCGCGAGGCAGGCGGCCGGCAGGCGGTGCGACAGCAGGCGTGACAACAGGCTCGGATGCGTCATTTGCTTGGGCTCCCCGGATCGAATGTTAACGCTAACATCGGGGTCGCCACCGATCCCGCCGCGGTGCAGCATCCGCCCGGAAACGCCGCCCGGCCTCGCTGCCTGGCAGTGTTTGCGAGCGCTGCTGGCCCGCCTCGCGCGCCGCCGGCGTTCTCGTGGAGACAGCCATCCCGCACGGGGCCTCACGCCATGCCCAACGACACCCTCGAACAGGAGCTGCGCGAGACCATCGACAGCTGCACGCGCCTGGCCAAGCGCAACTACGTCTGGGCCCATGCGACGTTCGCGGTGTCGGTGGTCGGGAGCTTCGCTGCCTCGATCCTCGCCGTGTCCGGCTATCCCGACCGGGCCGTCGTCGCGGCGGTGGCCGCATTGCCCGCCCTCGCCCTGATGGTGAACAACACGCTCCGCTTCGAGGAGCGCACCAAGTGGTTCTGGCGCAAGGCGCGGATGGCCGAGAAATACCACCGCAGGCTCCGCGACGCCCACGACCCGGTACGCGGTGCCCTGAGCGCCGAGTATGGCGACGAGGCCGAGCAACTGGAATCGGAGTGGCCCGCATTCGGCAGTTCGCCGGCGCAGCCCAAGCCCGGCGGGGTCGCGCGCTGAAGCCTGGCCGCATCGGCCGGCCGTGGCTCAGCCGCGGGGATGGTGCTTCGCGTGCAGCTGCTTGAGCTTCTCGCGCGCCACCAGCGTGTAGATCTGCGTGGTCGACAGCGAACTGTGGCCGAGCAGCATCTGCAGCGCGCGCAGGTCGGCGCCGTGGTTGAGCAGGTGGGTGGCGAAGCTGTGGCGCAGGCCGTGGGGACTGATCTTCGCCGGGTCGATGCCGGCGGCGGCGGCTGACTTCTTCACCGTCGCCCAGAACTGCTGCCGGCTGGGCTTCGTGCGCCCGGGAGTGATGAACAGCGGCGCGTCGTCGATCCCATCGTCGCGCGGCACCGGTTTGCCGCCGGACAGCGCCGGGCGCGCCTCGCGGAGATAGCGCTCGAGCCAGTGTTGCGCTTCCTCCCCCAGCGGCACCAGCCGCTCCTTGCTGCCCTTGCCCATCACCCGCAGCACGCCCTGGCGCAGGTTGACGCCGTTGACCGGCAGGCCGACCAGCTCGCTCACGCGCAGGCCGCAGGCGTACATCAGCTCCAGCATGGCGCGGTCGCGCAGGCCGGCGGGCGTGGAGACGTCCGGGGCGGCCAGCAGCGCGTCGACCTGCGCCTCCGCGATCGCCTTGGGCAGCGAGCGCGGCATCCGCGGCGGATCGATCAGCGCGACCGGATCGTCCTCGCGCACGCCGCGCCGGCGCAGGTGGGCGAAGAAGGCGCGCAGCGCGGTGAGCAGGCGCGCGTTGCTGCGCGCCGAGTAGCCGTCCTGCGTGCGGCGCGCGAGATAGTCGAACAGGGCCGCGCGATCGACCGCCGCCAGCCCGCCTGCCTGGCCGTCGCGCCAGCGCGCGAGGCCTTCCAGATCGCGGCGATAGCCGTCCAGGGTCTGCCGCGCGGCGCCGGTTTCCGCCCACAGCGCGTCGAGGAAGCCGTTGATCGCGTCGGCGTCGGCCTCGCGCAGCGGCGGCAGCTGCTGCGCGCGCTGGCGGCGTTCGGCGGGCGTGGTGCTCGGCATCGGAACAGCTTATCGATCCCTCCCGCAAATTGTTGTAGGAGCGGCTTCAGCCGCGATGCTTTTGGTTCGGGGCCCCGGATCCGGGACCCGCGAAAAGCATCGCGGCTGAAGCCGCTCCTACAGGTTGTGGCGGGGTCAATCGCTGTCGGGCCGAACCGCTATCCTTGCGCGGATGGACGCCACTGCCGACGCCAGCACGCACCAGCCCGCCGCCCTCGTCGGCCGTCGCCTGCTGTCGCTGCTGTACGACCTGCTGCCGGTGGTGGCGCTATGGTTCCTGGCGGCGGTGCCCTTCGTCCTGCTCGACGTCGCCGTCAGCGGCGACGTGCGCCACAACATCGGTCCCTTCAGCCCGCTGCAGTGGCTGCTGTGGCTGGTGTGCTGGATCGTCACCGGGCTGTACGCGACCGTCAGCTGGCGGCGCGGCGGGCAGACGCTCGGGATGCGGCCGTGGCGGCTCCGCGTCGTTGCGGACGATGGCAGTGCGCCGACGCGCGGCGCGCTGTGGCGTCGGTATGCGGTCGGAACAGTCTCCCTGCTGGCTGCGGGGTCGGGATTCTGGTGGGCGTGGATCGACCGCGAGCGGTTGACCTGGCATGACCGTGCCAGCGGGACGCGGGTCGTACGGATACCGAAGCGGGATTGACTTCCCATCCGGTGTCCAACGGCCTTTACTCTGCCTTTCAGGGAAATACCCGGCAAGCGCAACGCCATCCCGAGCGCCGCGAGGGTCTCCCGTCCGTCGCCATACCGAAGGCTGCGGGAAACACACAAGGCACTCAGCCGCCATCGGCTCCAGCCCTACAGCCGCCTCCAGACCGGACCGTCACCGCTGCGCCAGTACACGCCCAGCGCCCTGCCGTAGAACGCCCGCTGCGGCACCAGCCCGAACCAGCGCCCGTCGGCGCTGCGGCCGCGGTGGTCGCCGAGCACCAGCACCATGCCCTCGGGAATCGTGGACGGCACGATGTCGGGGCCGCCGCCGTCGGCGAGGTCAAGCCGCACGATGCGGTCGCCGAAGCGCTCGGTGGAGGCGTCGCCCGGATCCGGCTGCAGCGTGCGACCGTCGATGCGCAGGCGGCCGTCGACCAGTTCCACGGTCTGCCCGCCGACCGCGACCACGCGCTTGATCAGGCGGGTGCCGTCCGCAGGCGACTTGAACACGACCACGTCGCCCGGCGCGGGCCGGCCACGCGCCAGCAGTTCGACCTCGGTGAAGGGCACGCGCACGCCGTAGGCGCTCATGTCGACCACGACGCGGTCGCCCGGCAGGAGGGTGGGCTCCATCGAGCCGCTCGGCACGACATAGTGATTGGCGAACGACGAGCGCGCGACCACCAGCAGCGCGATGGTCAGCAGCAGCGGCGGCAGTTCGCGGCGCAGCCAGCCGCGCGCCCTGGTGCCGCCCTTGTCGGGTTTCGCCTGCATCGCCATGTCCTTCTCCGCGCGGTGGTCCCTGCTTGACCAGGCGATGCGGCCGTTGGTTCCCGCTTCAGCCGCGGGAGGCGCGCAGGGCCTGCTGCTGCTCCAGCGTCAGGGCGACGTTGTCGCGCAGGTAGGCCGGCTCGAGGCGCTCGGGCGCGATCGCCTCGCCCCGCGCGAAGGCCAGCGCACCGAGGCGGGCGACGTCTGCCGCATGCGGCAGCGCGCCGCCATCGACCGCGACCAGCGCCGCACCCAGCCGCAGCCGCAGCGCGCCTTCGGCCGCATCGAAGCCGGTGCCGACGCCGTGCCAGCCGACGCCGTCCGGCATCGTCGCAAGGTCGGGACGCACCACGGCTTCCGCGTCGAGCGGTCGCACCTCGCCGTTCCTGCGGTGGAACGTTCCGAGATAGACCTCGCCCATGCGCGCGTCGATCGCCGCGACCACGCGCTCGCCGTCCGCGCGCGACGCCAGTGCGGCCAGGGTCGACACCGGCAGCACCGGCCGGTCCAGCGCCAGCGCGATCCCCTGCGCCAGCGCGACCGCGAGGCGCACGCCGGTGAAGGCACCGGGTCCGCGGCCGACCGCGATCGCGTCGAGCTGCGACTTCGCCAAGCCGGCCTCGGCCAGCAGCGCCTGCGCCCACGGCAGCGCCAGCTCGGCGTGGCGGCGCGGCGCGAGCTCGAAGCGTTCGCGCACCTCGCCGTCGACGAAGACGGCGACGGAACAGGCTTCGGTGGCGGTTTCGAAGGCGAGGAGTTTCATCCCGCCATGTTAGCGGGCGCGCCGCTTCCCCTGCGGGAACGGTCCTGTGGGAGCGACTTCGGTCGCGATGCGGTGGAGCAGGAACCTCCGGAAGGCATCGCGACCGAGGTCGCTCCCACGGGCGGGGTCCGGACCAGTCCTGGGGCGGATCGCTAGAGCGCCGGGACGTGCAGTTTGCCGAAGGCGACCTTGCCCTCCGGCGAGCGGAAGCACGGCGTGTTGAAGAACGCGGCAAGGTAGGCGTCCGGCGCCGGCTTGAAGCCCGAGTCGAGGGTGTAGGTGTTGCCGCTGGCCGGATCGGTGGCGGTGAGGTTGACGCCGCCGTTGTCGAGCTTGCGGAAGCGGGCGATGTCCCAGCCCTGCTGCTGCCAGCGTGCGTGCGCGGCCTCGATCTGCTGCGCGATGTCGTTGCCCAGCGCGAGCCCGCGCAGGCCGACCCAGATGTAGAACAGGTCGTCGCGGGTCTCGCCCTGCGCGCCCTCGCAGCGGTTGGCGCGCACCTCGATCGATTCGCGCTCGATCGACAGGCCGACCACGACCTCCTCCACCTGCGGCAGGAACTCGGCGGCGGCCTGTTGCGGCGTCTTGTGGTCCATGGTGTCGGTGTCCTCGGCGCCGGCGCATCCGGCGAAGAGCAGGCACGCCAAGGCGCCCGCGATGGGGAGACGCCGGGCCACGCGAAGCAAACCGGTCTCCATGTGCGCCAGCATAGCGCCGACGGCCGGTCAGCCGACCCGGCGGCCCACGGTGTCGACCTGGTCGTAGTTGCCGGTCACGATGTAGGCCTGGTTGCGCAGCGCCTCGGTGCCCGGATTCCAGTATTCGCTGTGCCCGGAGGCGCCGTCGGTGGTGATGCGCTGGCCGCCGAAGCTCCAGTCGACCGGGCTGTTGCCGTGCACCTCGGTGTAGCTGACCGGATCGTTGCTCGCCGCGCCGGCCCAGAAGTGGTCGCTGCCGATGTGCATGTCGCTGATGTCGTCGACCAGCGGACTGTCGATGCGGAACGGTCCCCAGCCCGGGCGGCGCTCCTCGGCCTCGTAGCCCATGCCCGGGCTGCCCATGGCGATGATGTCGTCGACGGCGAGGCCCTCGCCCGCCATCGCGTCAGCGGTGCCGACCACGGTCGAACCATACGAGTGACCGATGACCGTCACGCGCGCTTCCGGTCCCTGGTGCGCCTCGCGCAGGCCGAAGGTGAAGTCGCGCAGCGCCGGTGCGCCGTCCTTGGCGTAGCCGGCCAGCACCGCGGCCGGGATGTGGTCGGGCGCGTCGTAGCCAAGCCAGACGATGGTGGAGGTCTCGCCCGAACCGGGCACCGTTTCGGCCTGCGCCTGCAGGTCGGCCATGCGGTCGATGTTGCCGCCGAGGCTGCCGACGTCGGTGCCGGTACCGGGCACGAAGATCGCGACGTTGTCGGCGGTGTCGGGATTGCTGATCGCGACGATGGCCTGCGCGTCGCTGCCGCCGTCCTTGGGTTCGAAGCCGAGCAGCAGGAGGCGGTCGCTGGCGGGACCGGACTGCGAGGACTCGATGCGGTCCAGCAGCGCCTGCGAGGCCTGGCGGTCCTCGCCGTGTTCGGCGTCGTGGCGCAGCACGGCCAGGTTGGCCTCGTGCCGCACTTCCGCCGGCAGGCCGTCCATGCCGCCGATCTGCGGGCCGTAGCTGGCGAGGTAGTTGGACTGTTCCTGTACCGACAGGCCGTTCCACCACTGCGCCTGTTCCTGCGCGCTGCCCGACGGCGGTGCGCCCGCGGGACAGGCGTTGGGCTGGGGCAGCTCGAGCTGCGTGGATACCGGTCCGATGGTCGGGCTCATGCGGCGCTCCGGCTGGCATGGTGGCGATGCCGGAAGCCTGCGCGAGGCCGGATGCCGTGGAAAGCTAGGGCAGACCCTTGGCCGGCGCCGCATCCGTGGCGAAGAAGGCTTCCACGTCGCCCACGTCGCGGGTGGTGGCGAACGGCGGCAGCGAGTCGAGGAATACCCCGCCGTAGGACTTCTGCGTGAGCCGCGGATCGCACAGCACCAGCACGCCGCGGTCGGTCTCGGTGCGGATCAGGCGGCCGACGCCCTGCTTGAGCGCGATCACCGCCTGCGGCAGCTGTTCGTCGCGGAAGGGATTGCCGCCGGCGCGGCGGATCGCCTGCAGGCGCGCCTCGAACACCGGGTCATCCGGAGCGGCGAAAGGCAGCTTGTCGATCACCACCACGCTCAGCGCCTCGCCGGCGACGTCGACGCCCTCGCGGAAGCTCGCCGCGCCGAGCAGCACGCCGTTGCCCGATTCGCGGAAGCGCTGCAGCAGCACATGGCGTGGCGCCTCGCCCTGCACGAACAGCGGCCAGTCGCCCGCTTCGCGCAGCAGTTCGGCGGCCTCGCGCAGCGCGCGATGCGAGGCGAACAGCACGAAGGCGCGTCCGCCGGAGGCGTGCAGCACCGGGCGGACGGCTTCGACCACCGCCCAGGTGTAGTCGCGGTCCGAGGGCTGCGGCAGCCGCGGCGGCAGGTAGCACAGCGCCTGCCGCGGCCAGTCGAACGGACTGGGCACCAGCAGCGTTTCGGGCTCGTCCAGGCCCAGCCGCGTGGCGATGTGGCCGAAGGCTTCGTCGACCGCGAGCGTGGCCGAGGTGAATACCCAGGCCGCGCGCGATTGTTCGCGGTGTACGCGCAGCGGACCGGACACGTCCAGCGGCGTGCGCTGCAGGCGGAAGCCGCGCGGGGAGAGTTCGTACCAGCGCACGTCGTCGTCCGGGCCGCCACCGTGCGCATCGTCGAGCCCGGCGTCGAGGTCGCGCTCGACGTGCCAGCGCGCCAGCCGCGACACCATGTCCTGCGCGCGCGCATGGCAGGCGTCGAAACCGGGGGACGCTTCGCGCAGCGGCGCCAGCGCGTCGCGCAAGGCCGCGACGGATTCGGCGAGCGCACGCAGGGCAGCGTCGAACGTGGGCCACTGCAGGGCGCGGGCCTGGGTGCCGCGCGCCGGCAGGCCCTCCATCGCCGCGCGCAGCGCGCGCGTGGCCTGCTCCAGGTCGCGCGCGGGCTGCTGCACGAGCGCCAGCGAACCCTGCACGTCCTTGCACTCGCCCAGCGCGTCGCGTCCGAGTTCGACCAGGGGCCGCGCCGACAGGCCCTCGCCGAAGAACTGCGCGGCGAGCTCCGGCAGCTGGTGCGCCTCGTCGACGACGAAGGCCTGCGCGCCGGGCAGGATCTCGCCGAAGCCTTCCTGCTTGAGCGCCAGGTCGGCCAGCAGGAGGTGGTGGTTGACCACGACCAGGTCGGCCGACTGCGCGCGCTGGCGCGCCTGCACGACGAAGCAGTCGGTCCACATCGGGCATTCGCTGCCGAGGCAGTTCTCGGCGGTCGAGGTCACCATCGGCAGCAGCGGCGAATCCTCGGGCAGCGCCTCGATCTCGGCGAGATCGCCCATCTTCGTGCGGCCGCTCCAGACGACGACGCGCTGGAACTGCGCGATCTGCTCGCGCGATGTGAATCGCGGCTCGCCCTTCGCGCGTTCGAGCCGGTAGCGGCACAGGTAGTTGGCGCGGCCCTTCAGCAGCGCGGTCCTGAGCCCGGTGCCGAGCGCGTCGCGCACGCGCGGCAGGTCGCGGTGGTAGAGCTGGTCCTGCAGCGCGCGGGTGCCGGTGGAGACGATCGCCTTCTGTCCCGACAGCAGCAGCGGCACGAGGTAGGCAAAGGTCTTGCCGGTGCCGGTGCCGGCCTCGGCGAGCAGGGTGCCGCGCGCGTCCAGCGTGCCGGCCACCGCGCCGGCCAGGCGCTGCTGCGCGTCGCGCACGACGAAGGCGGGGATGCGCTGCGCCAGCAGGCCGCCGTCCGCGAGCGCGGCGACGCTGCGCGCGGCGAGCGTGTCCACGTGGTCCGCGAGCGCGCTGTCGGACATCTCAGAAACGGTTCGGCCCCGCGACCTTGCAGCCATCGACCTGCAGTTTCGCCGAAGCGGCGCCTTCGGCATCGCCGGCGACCAGGCGTACCTGTTCGATCGTCGCCCAGTGCCTGCGGCACAGCGGCCCGACCTGCGCGCCGAGCGCGAACGCGCGCTCGGCCAGCTGGCCGGCGCGCTCGAAATCGCGCTGCAGCAGCGCCGTTTCCGCGCGCTCCTGCAGCAGCGCCGGGTCGTCGGCCACGATCGCCAGCGCCTGGTCCAGCGCCGCGGCGGCATCGTCGTGACGGCCCTGCGCGCGCGCCTGCTGCGCCTGTTCGCGCAGGTCCTCGACCATCGGGTCGCGCAGCGGCTGCACCGCGAGTTCGCCCTCGCCGCTGCCAGCGGCGGCATCGATCGCGGCGACCATCTGTTCGGGCGTGGCCGCGGTCAGCGGCTCGGGCGCGGCGGGCTGCGGCGGCGCGCTGGCGCAGCCGGCGACGAGCACGACGGCGGCCAGCACCGCAATGGCGGGAATCGACTTCATGACTTGCTACTCGCTGGGTGGGGGGCTCTGTTGCGATGGCGCGGACTGCGGCGGCGCAGGCTCGGCCGGCGCCTCGCGGCGGCCGAATCCGAACCACTCGCGCCAGCCGCGCGACGGCGCGTCCTCCGACTCGCCGAACGCATCGGGCGGCGCGTACGCGCAGGGCTGGTGCGGCGGCGCGAAGCCGGCGACGAAGGCGAAGCGGCGCGCGCCCGGACATTCGGCGTCGGTGGCGTTGGACTGCAGCACCCACTGCCAGTCCAGGCCCTGGTTGCCGACCTTGAGCGGCGCGCTCGGCAGCCGCGAGAACAGCCCCGACCACACCCGCATCGCGCCGGTGGCGCCATACAGGCCGGTCTGCTCGTTCTGGTCGTTGCCGACCCAGGCCACGGCGAGGTGGTCGCCGGTCCAGCCGGCGAACCAGCTGTCGCGGCCGTCGTTGCTGGTGCCGGTCTTGCCGGCCGCGCTGAGTCGGCCGAGGCCGTCGTTGACCAGCTGGCGGCCGGTGCCCGAGGTCACCGCGTGCTGCAGCGCCAGCGTCACCAGGCGCGCGGCGATCGCGTCGCCCTCGGTCGCGGGCGCGGGGTCCTTGTCGTAGCGCTTGACCACGCGCCCCTCCGGATCGAGCACGCCGCGCACCGCGTGCAGCGGCTGGATCTCGCCGCCGGAGGCGAGGAACTGGTAGAGCTGCGCCATCGCGTACGGGCTCTGGTCCACCGCGCCGAGGATCAGCGCGGGATTGGCGCTGGCCTGGATGCCCGCCAGCGTCCGCACCAGGTCGGCCAGCCGCTCCGGTTCGACCTGCATGCCGACGCGCACCGTGGCCTGGTTGTACGACTGCGCCAGCGCGTCGATCGCGCGCACGGTGCCGTGGCTGCGCCCGTCGGAGTTGCCCGGCGACCACTTGCGGCCGTTGTCGAGCGTCACCGTCACCGGCGAATCGTCGACCCAGGTCGCCAGCGACCAGTTGCGCGGACTGGCCAGCGCCAGCAGGTAGACGAAGGGCTTGAGCAGCGAACCGACCGGACGCTGCGCCTCGACCGCTCGGTTGAAGCCGTGGCGCGTGGGCTCGCGGCTGCCGACCACGGCGATCACCTCGCCGTCGTGCACGTCGGTCACCACCAGCCCGGTCTCCAGCGGGGGCCGCTTGCCGGTCTGCAGCGACTTGAGCGTGCGCACCACCGAGGCTTCGGCATAGGCCTGCGCGGACGGCGACATGCCGGTCATCACGCTCAGGCCCGCGCCCTGCAGCGCGTCGGCCGGATAGTCGCGCGCCAGCTGCCGGCGCACGAGGTCGACGTAGGCGGGGAAGCGGTTCGCTGCGATGCTGCCGGGCACGCTGGTCACGCCCAGCGGCGCCTTGATCGCGCGATCATGCGCGGCCCTGTCGATCAGCCCGGTCTCGAGCATGTTCGCCAGCACGAAGTCGCGGCGTTCCTGCGCGCGCTCCGGGTTCCGGCGCGGGTCGTAGTACGAGGGTCCGCGGACCATGCCGACCAGCAGCGCGACGTGTTCGGTGTCGAGGTCCTCGAGCCTGCGCCCGAACCAGAACTCAGCGCCCGCGGCGATGCCGTGGATCGCCTGCGCGCCGCGCTGGCCGAGGTAGACCTGGTTGAGGTAGGCCTCGAGGATCGTGCCCTTGTCGTAGCGCGCCTCCATCAGCAGCGCGTACAGGATCTCGTTGAACTTGCGGCTCCAGGTCTGCTCGCGGCCGATGCCGAGCAGGCCGCTGCGCGCGAGCTGCTGGGTCAGGGTGCTCGCGCCCTGCTTCTTGTCGCCGGCCTTGAGGTTGACGAAGGCCGCGCGCGCCATGCCGCTGAAGTCGATGCCGATGTGGTGGGCGAAGTCGCGGTCCTCGACCGCCTGCAGGGTGTCGGTGATCAGCGGCGGCACGTCCTCGACCCGCACCAGCCGGCGCTCTTCCTGCTTCTGTCCGTACAGCGTCGCGATGCGCGCGGCGTCCAGTCGCGCGGCCTTGATCGCCTTGTTGCCGGCGAGGTCCTTCAGCGCGCCAACCCGCCCGCCCGAGAGCGTGGCCTCGATGCGGCTGGGGCCGACCACGCCGTCGACGTCGCGGAAGCCGCGGCTGGAAATCGTCCAGCGGCCGCCGTCGTGACTGTAGGTGCCGGCGCGCACGCCGTCGCCCTCGCGGTAGGAGGCCGCGTCGAGCTCGGTCTTGAGCGTCTGCGCGTCCATCGCCAGCCCCGGCGCCAGCCGCAGCGGGCGCGCGTAGACGCGGGTCGGCAGCTGCCAGCGCAGTTCGCCGAAGCGCTCGCTGATCTGGTGGTTCAGGTACAGCGTGTAGGGGACCAGGAAGCCGATGCCGAGGCCGATCGCCGCCAGCACCCAGGTCACCAGCCGGCGGCGCCAGTCGCTGCCGGAGGCACCGTGCGCATCGTCGTCGTGGTCGTCTTCGTCGTACTCGATGCGGGCCATGCACTCCGGAACCTGCACCGGCAGTCAGCCGCGGAATGCGACAATCGGCGCGATGCGCAGTCTAGCCCACCCCTGCAGCCAAGCGCCGGCCACGGCAATCGTGCGGTCAGCTGGAGTTGCAGGGACATGACGTTCTCCCTGGCCGATGCAAGGCTGCTGCTGGTGCGGACGACCGGCCTCGTCCGCCGCGGGCTGGCGAGCCTGCGCACGCGCGGCTGGCGGCACAGCTGGGAACGGGTGAAGCTGCAGTTCGCGCGCGCGGCCACGCCGGCGCGCGGCTCCCTGGTCGCCGCCGATCGCAGCCCGTTCGCGCCGTTCGCGGTACCGCGCAGCGACGCGCCCGTCGCCAGCCTCGTGATCCCGGTGCACGGGCACTGGCCGCACACCCTCGCCTGCCTGCGCGCGATCGCCGCGCATCCGCCGGCGCGCGCGGTGGAGGTGATCGTGGTCGATGACGCCTCGCCGGACGAAACCGCGACCTTGCTGCCTCGGATCGATGGCCTGAGAGTGACATCGCGCACGGAGAACAGCGGCTTCATTGCCGCCTGCAACGACGGCGCGGTTGCCGCGCGCGGCGACTTCCTCGTGTTCCTCAACAACGACACGGTGCCGCAGCCCGGCTGGCTCGACGCGCTGCTGGGCACCTTCGACGCGCACCCGGACACCGGCCTGGCCGGCGCGCAGCTGCTGTATCCCGACGGCCGACTGCAGGAAGCGGGCGGCGTGGTGTTCGCCGACGGCGGCGGATGGAACTACGGCCGTTTCGAACAGCCCGAGGACCCGCGCTTCGCCTACGTGCGCGACGCGGACTACCTCTCGGGTGCGGCGATCGCGATCCCGCGTGCATTGTTCGAGCGGATCGGCGGCTTCGATCCCCGCTACGCGCCCGCGTACTACGAGGACACCGACCTCGCCTTCGCCGTGCGCGAGGCCGGCCTGCGCGTGCGCTACCAGCCCGCCGCGCGCGTGGTGCACGACGAGGGCACGACCGCGGGCATCGACCCGGCGAACGGCGTCAAGGCCTACCAGGCCCGGAACCAGGCGATCTTCGCCGCGCATCGCGCCGCCGCGCTGGTCACGCACCTCCCCGCCGGCAGCGTGCCGTCGCCGGCGCTGCTGCATCGCGAACGGCGCCAGGTGCTGGTGGTCGACGCGACCACGCCGAAGCCGGACCGCGACTCGGCCTCGCTGCGGCTGGTCAACCTGATGCGCCTTCTGCGCGAGGAAGGCGCGCACGTCGTGTTCCTGCCCGCCGACCTCGCCCATGCCGGCTCGTATACCGGGGCGCTGCAGTCGCTCGGCATCGAAACCTGGCATGCGCCCTTCGCGAAGCGCCTGCCGGCATGGCTGCAAGAACACGGACCGCGGTTCGACGCGGCGATGGTCAGCCGCCACTACGTGATGCGCGAACTGCTGCCGCTGCTGCGCGCGTCGGCGCCGAAGGCGCGGCTGGTGTTCGACAGCGTCGACCTGCACTTCGTGCGCGAGGCGCGTGCCGCGCAGTTGGCCGGGGACGCTGCGCTGGCGCGCAATGCGGCGCGCACGCGGACGCTGGAACTCGACATCGTGTCGCGCAGCGACGTCACCACCGTGGTCAGCGCGGACGAAGGCGCCGTGCTCGCGCGCGAGGCGCCCGGCGCACGCGTGGAAGTGCTGTCGAACGTGCACGAGGTCGCCGGCGCCGGGCTGCCGTTCGCGCAGCGCCGCGACCTGGTGTTCGTCGGCGGCTTCCGCCATCCGCCGAACGCGGACGGGGTGCGCTGGTTCTGCGAAGCGGTGTTCCCGAAGGTGCGCGCACGCCTGCCCGAGGTCCGCTTCCACTGCATCGGCGACGGGCCGCCGCCGGAGATCCTCGCGCTGGCGCGACAGGACGGCGTGCTGGTCCACGGCCACGTGCCCGACCTCGTGCCGTACATGGACGGCTGCCGCATCGCGGTGGCGCCGCTGCGGGTCGGCGCCGGGGTCAAGGGCAAGATCAACCTGAGCATGGCGCACGGGCAACCCGTGGTCGCGACGTCGATCGCCGCGGAAGGCATGCGCCTGCGCGACGGCATCGAAGTGCTGATCGCCGATGACGCCGACGCGTTCGCCGACGCGATCGTGCGCCTGTACGGCGATGCGACGCTGTGGATGGAACTGAGCCTCAACGGCCATGAGAACATCGCGCGGCATTTCTCGCCGGAGGCGGCGCGCGGAGCGGTGCGACGGATTTTTTTCCCGGACGCATGATCGGCAGGACGACCGGATGCCCGGCATGGTTGGTGCGCGACGCCTGAAACACCGGAAGCCTTGCGAATGAACGCCTGGCGTTGTCATCCCGAACGCAGTGAGGGATCTGTTTTCGCGAACCCCCGACGGCAGGTCTCTCACCGCGAAGCCGGAAGCTTGAGGGCGTTCCCTCAAAGGGGCCAAGGCAAAGCGCGAGCCACCTGAAGGTGGCCCGGAAGGCTTGGAAATTGGGTCTTTTCCGCGAAGGGGAAGCGCTTTTCCACAGACCGGATGGCTGGTGATCCTGTGTCTTGGCCCCGCGAAAACCGAAAGACACTGGGTCCCCGCCTTCGCGGGGATGACGGCATCACGAACTCACAAACCGTCGGTATAAAGATGGCTGGTGAGCCGGTATCTTCGCCCCCGGAAGCCCAAAGACGCTGGGTCCCCGTCTTCGCGGGGATGACGGCATCACGAGCTCACCAACCGTCGGTATGAAGCATGCCGCTGCGGGAGACGCGCCGACAGTTCAGTCGACAGATCCCGACGCCCTGCGCAGCCGGCGATCGAACTCGGTCAGCCCCGGCGTCGACGGATCCAGCGTGCGCGCCGTCGCCAGCGCCGACTGCGCCGTCGCCAGCTGCCCGCCCGCGAGGCGTTCGTCGCCGATCGCCAGCCAGCGCTGCGCCAGCCGCCGCCGCGCCTGCGCAAGCGCGTGGGCGTCCTCGCCCAGCGATTCGCGCGCATCGAGGCAGCTTCGGGCGCGGGCGAGGTCGTTGGCGCTGAGGCCGCGCTCGAAGCAGGCGCGGGCCGACGGCAGCAGGCGCGCCACGGCGCGCTGCACCTCGGGATCGCGCGGCGCCGCGGCCTGCGCCGCGCGCAGCTTGTCGTAGGCGCTCTCGCCGGGCGGCGTCAGCAGGTCGCCGCGCGCTTGCGCCGCGGCGGCCTGGCGCAGCAGTTCGGGCACGCGCTGCGCGCGGTCGCGGCCGGAGCCGGCCACCTCCAGCTGCGCGTGCCGGCGCTGCGCGCGTTCGACCGCGGCCCTTGCGGCCGCCACCACGGCGCCGTCGGGCGACAGCGCGCGGGCCTGCGCCAGCGCCGCATCGGCATCGGTGAAGCGGAAGTCCGCCGCCAGCCGCTGCGCCTGCTGCGCGAGCGCGTCGGCGGCGCGGCGCAGGCCGTCGTGGGCGCCGGCATCTTCCGGGTCGTACTGCAGCAGGCGCTGCCAGGTCGCAACCGCGGCATCGACGCGGCCGCGGCGCAGGTCGGCGTCGGCGCGGCGGCGCAGCGCGTCGAGTTCCTCTGTGAAGCGCGCCTGCGTGTCGGGCAGGTCGACGTGGCCCGCGTCGTAGCGGCGCGCGGCGGCAATGGTCGCGGCGGCCGCGGGGATGTCGCCACCGCGCAGGTCGTTGCGCGCCTGTTCGAGCAGCGCGCTCAGGGCGTCCTCGCGCCCGCGCAGGGCGTCCGCAAGATCGGGCTGGAGTTCCAGCACGCGCGCATACAGCGGCAGCGCCGCTTCGTCGTCGCCCTGCAGGTGCCCGGCGATGCGCGCCGATTCCGCGCGCGCCACCAGGCCTTCCAGTCCGGCATGCGCCGCCTCGCGCGAGCGCAACTGCCCGGCCACGGCATCGGCCCGTTCGCGCGGGACCGAGAGCTCTCGCGCCAGGCGCAGGTGCGCATGGGCGTCGGTGAAGCGGTCCTGCACGACCGCTTCGCGCGCCTGCGCCAGCGCCGCCTCGGCCACGCGGGCGAGGCCGGTGCGGGGTTCGCTGCGGTCGGGATCGATCGCCATCGCCGCTTCGTACAGTTCGCGCGCACCGCTGCCGTCGGCGGCGCTGAGGTGGCCGCGTGCCAGCGCCTGCGCGGCTTCCGCGGTCAGCTGGTGGACCCGTGCCTGCGGCCACAGCCGCTCGGCCAGCGGTGCGCGCCACAGCACGGCCGCGAGCACCAGCGCCGACAGCAGCGCCAGCCCGCCGATCCACCAGCCGCGCGAAGGCGGCGTCGGCGAGCGTCGCGCGCGAGGCGCGCGCGCCTCGAAGCGCAGCCCCCGCAGGTCGCCCACCACGGGCTCGCGCCGGCCGTCCCGCGCCGCGCCGTCCCCTGTCGAAGTGTGTTCCCGGCCCACCCGCGCAGCTTACGGACGGCGGCTGAACACACGCGTGAAACCCCGGCGGGCGGGTGTCGGGCGTCGATCGTCGCCGCTGTCGGACAACGCGGACATCCGCGACTTATCCGACCCATGCCATGTAAGAGCGGCTTCAGCCGCGACCTGTGCGTGCGACGGCGCGGCAAGCGGTCGCGGCTGAAGCCGCTCCTACAGAAGGCGAGCCGGCGGGTCAGTCCCGGCGCGCCTGCTCCACGCCGGGCAGGCTGTCGAGCTTGGCCAGCAGCCGCGACAGCTGTTCGTAGCCTTCCACCCGCAGGCGCAGCCGCAGGCGGACGCGGCCGTGGGGCCCGGCGTCGCTGCGGATCGCGACCACGTGCGCATCCTCCTGCGCGATCAGGTTGCTCACGTCCTTGAGCAGGTGCTTGCGGTCGACCGCGTCGACCACCGCGCTCGCCTCGTGCACGCCGCCCTCGCGGCCCCAGTCGACCGGCAGCACGCGCTGCGGCTCCTTCGCCGCCAGCCGCGCGAAGGCGGCACAGTCCGTCCGATGCACGCTCACCCCGCGCGTGCGCGTGAGGTAGCCGGCGATCGCCTCGCCCGGCAGCGGATGGCAGCAGCGCGCGATCTGCACCAGCAGGTTGCCGACGCCGACCACGGTGAACTCCGACTTCGACGGCTTGGGCACCCGCCGCTGCTGCATGGGCGTGGCGGGCACTGGTTCGTCCGGGCGCGCCTGCGCGCGCTCGTGATCCTGCAGCGCGCGCCCGACCTGGTGCGGGCCGACGTCGCCGAGCGCGACCAGCACCAGCAGTTCGTCGGCGGCAGCCACGTTGAACTTCGCAAGCACCGGCTGCAGGTCCGCGCCCAGCAGGCCCATGCGCCGCAGTTCGCGCTCGAGCATCTCTCGGCCGGCCTGCAGGTTGCGCTCGCGGTCGAGCTTGTGGAACCAGCTGCGCACCTTCTCCCGCGCGCGCGGGCTGGCGAGGAAGCCGTTGGCCGCGACCAGCCAGTCGCGCCGCGGCTCGGGTTCCTTCGCGGTCAGGATCTCGACGCGGTCGCCGCTGCGCAGCTTGTGGTCGAGCGACACGATGCGGCCGTCGACCTTGGCGCCGCGGCAGCGGTGCCCGACCATGGTGTGCACGTGGTAGGCGAAATCCAGCGGCGTCGCGCCGCGCGGCAGGTCCACCACCTCACCGGCGGGGGTGAGCACGTAGATGCGGTCCTCGACCAGCTCGGTATCGAAGCCGCGGGCCAGCGCGGCCTCGTCGTCGCCCTCGCCGTGCGATTCGAGCAGGCGGCGCATCCACTCGATCTTGCGTTCGAGCGCGGCGTTGCCGGCGGACGAGCGCTGCGAGCCTCCCGTCTCCTTGTAGCGCCAGTGCGCGGCGACGCCGAGTTCGGCCTGCTCGTGCATCTCGCGCGTGCGGATCTGCACCTCGAGGGTCTTGCCTTCCGGCCCGACCACCGCGGTGTGCAGCGAGCGGTAGTCGTTGTTCTTCGGCCGCGCGATGTAGTCGTCGAACTCGCCCGGCACCGGCGCCCACAGCGCGTGCACCGCGCCTAGCGCGGCGTAGCAGGCCGGCACGTCGTCGACCAGCACGCGCACCGCGCGCAGGTCGTACAACTCGCCGATCGGCACCTCCTTCTTCCGCATCTTCTTCCAGATGCTGTAGATGTGCTTGGGCCGGCCGGCGATGTCCGCGGCCAGGCCCTGCGCGTGCAGCGCTTCGCCGAGCAGGCCCTTGACCTGCTCGATGTAGCGCTCGCGGCCGGCGCGGTTGTCGTCGAGCAGCGCGGCGATGCGCCGGTAGGTGTCGGGTTCGAGGTAGCGGAAGGCGAGGTCCTCCAGTTCCCACTTCAGCTGCCAGATGCCGAGCCGGTTGGCCAGCGGCGCGTGGATGTCGCGCGTGAGCTGCGCCAGCGCGCGGCGCTCGTCCTCGGGCAGCGATCCCGCATGGCGCATCCGCGCGAGCTGGCGCGCGAGCAGGATCGGCACCACGCGCAGGTCGCGCACGATCGCCAGCAGCAGCCGGCGCAGGCCTTCGGTGTTGCCCTGCCCCGGATGCTCGGCGTGCAGGGTCCAGACCTGGTTGGCGGCGCGCTGGCCGTCCAGCAGCGTGGCGACGGCGGCGTGCCGGGGCGGAAGCGTGGCCTCGACGCGTTCGGCCAGCGCCAGCGTCTCGAACGCGATCGCGGCGGCGACCGAGTCGCCGTCGGCGCCGAGCAGGGCCAGCGCCGCGAGCATGTCGTCCAGCACCGCGGGCGATGCCGGTGTCGCCTGTGCTTCGGGCAGGTCCGCGGCCGCCTGGCGCAGCGCGTCGCGCAGCACCGGCGCGATCGCCGACGCCGCCGGTGCTGCCAGCCATGGATCGAGGCCGGTGGGTCCTGCAGCCGACACGCGCGTCATCCGGGGGAAGATCGTCCTACAGTAGCCGCGGCGCGCGCCGGCGAACAGACGTGCGGGCGGCACGATCGATCGCGCCGGACGGAACGGAGCGGGCGTGCAGGGTTGGTCTTGTCCCGCGGTTTGTCGGGTCCGTGGTCGCGCCTGAAGGCGCTCCTACAGGTGGATGTCCTGTAGGAGCGCCTTCAGGCGCGACCACCCTCCCGCAGCGTCGCCAGCCGCGCGGCCAGCTTCTTCGGCGACACGCCGCCCTTCGCGCCGAGCTCCTGCGCGAACAGCGACACGCGCAGTTCCTCCAGGTCCCAGCGCAGCGCCTGCCACGCCGGATCCTGCGCGCGCCCTGCCGCAGCCGCCTCGTTCAGGGCGTCGAGGAACGGCTTGACGTCCAGCATCCGCTGCTGGTCGCGCTGCGGATCGCGCAGCGCGCGTTCGGCGCGCAACGACAGCGCCTTCAGGTAGCGCGGGTATTCCTTCAGGGCCTCGGCCGGCACGTCGCCCAGGAACCCGGGCGGCGCCAGCGCGGCGAGCTGCGCGTGCATGTCGTCGAGGTTGGCCTTCGCCCAGCCGACGAGTTTCGAGTCCAGCCGCGCGCGCACCTCGGCAATCAGGTCGAGGATCGCCTCGGCCTGGCGCAGGCGCTGCATCGCCTCGCCGAACAGGGCGCGACCGGCGGCGTCGCGGCGTGCAGCGAAAGCATCGGCATCTCGGATGTCGCCAAGGTCTTCGGCCAGCAGTGCGGCCAGCGCACCGTCGACAAGGTCCTCGCGCAACCGGTCGCCGCGGCCGCGCGCGTCGCGCCTGGCATCGCCTGCCGACTCGATCGCGGCGTACAGCAGCGCGGTCTTGGGCTGCACCGGCAGCTGCTTGCGCGCCTGCTTCGCGCGATCCTGCAGCGCGATCACGAGCAGGCGGCGCACGCCGTGCGGATGCAGGCGGCGGGCTTCGGTGCGATCGGCGTGGACGGCCAGCGAGGCGCTGTCGCCCGCATCCTCCAGCGCCGGATAGGCCGGCACGCCGCCGGCGCCGGGAACCGATTCGGGGATCGGCGCCGCCGGGAATTCGCGCAGGCCCGCCTGCGCCAGCCCCTCGGCGGCGCGCGCGGAGAAGGCCTCGGCGGCAAGCGCGCCGAAGCGCTCGCGCAGGGCATTGAGGTCGCGCGATTCGACGAGCACGTGGCCATCGCCGCGACCGCGCACGTCGACCAGCCGCAGGTTCGCGCGCAGGTGCGGCTCGAGCGCGGATTCGTCGAAATCGGTGCCGGCGACGTCCACGCCGGTCATGCGCCCGAGGAAGCGCGCCAGCGTGCCGGCGAAGGCGTCGGCTTCGTCCGCGCCGTGCGCCTGGGCGAATGCGCGCGCGAAATCGGGCGCCGGCACGAAATTGCGGCGCAGCGTCTTCGGCAGCGCGCGGATCATGGCCGCGGCCTTGTCGGCGACGAAGCCCGGGGCCAGCCACGACAGGCGCACGGGATCCAGCGCACTGAGCAGGTGCAGCGGCACCGAGATCGTCATGCCGTCGTCCGGCGCGCCCGGCTCGAAGCGGTAGCGCACCGCGAGGCGCGCGTCGCCGAGGGCGATGAAGGCCGGGAAGCGGAACGCGTCGGCGCCCTCGCCCATCAGCAGTTCGTCGCGCGACCATTCCAGCGCCTGCTTCGCGTCCGCGGGCAGCTTGCCGTACCAGGCGTCCAGCGAGCGCGCATCGACGAGCTCCGCGGGGATGCGGTCGGCGTACCACTGCCGCATCCAGTCCTCGTCGACGACCAGCCCCGCCTTGCGCTGCTTGGCCTCCTCCTCGCGCGCGGCCTCCAGCGTCTTCAGGTTGCGCGCGACGAACGGGCTGCGCAGGTTGACCTCGCCCGCCACCAGCGCGTCGCGCAGGAACAGTTCGCGCGCCTCCATCGGATACAGCCGGCCGTAGTCGACCGGCTTCTTCGGCGCCAGCACCAGCCCGAACAGGCTGACCTGCTCGCTGCCGAGCACGCGTCCCTGCGCGCGCGACCAGCGCGGGTCATGGTGGCGGCGTGCGAGCAGGTGCGGCAGTTCGGCGATGGCCCAGTCCGGCTCGATCGCTGCGTTGGCGATCGCCCAAACCCTTTCAGTGTCGAGCAGGGTCGCCGACAGCACCCACGGCGGCGGCTTGCGCGCCAGCGCCGAGCCCGGGAACAGCTGGAAACGGCGTCCGCGCGGGCCTTCGTAGAGGCCGCGTTCGGTGAGGTGGCCAAGCTGCGTCGGCAGGCCGGCGATGATGGCGCGGTGCAGCTTGGCGTGGAAGGCGGGACTCGGGTCTCGGGGCCCGGGACTCGATGAAAGCACCGCATGTGCGAACGTATCGGCACGCGGCATGGAAGCATGCCTGCCTCGGGCCATCTTCCCCTTCGTGGCGCCCGCTTCCGCGTTGCCGGGTCCCGGGTCCCGAGTCCCGGGTCCCGACCACAGCTCCCCGCACTGCAGCTTCAGCTGCCGGTGCAGCTCGCGCCATTCCCGCATGCGCAGGAAGCCGAGGAAATGCTTCTCGCACCACTTGCGCAATTGCGACTGGGTCAGTTCCTCGTGCGCCTCGCGGTAGGCCTCCCAGAGCTTGAGGATGCCGACGAACTCCGACTTCGGGTCGGCGAACAGCGCGTGTGCGTTGTCTGCCGCGGTACGCTGGTCGGCGGGGCGCTCGCGCGGATCCTGGATGCCGAGGAAGGACGCGATCACCAGCATCTCCTGCAGGCAGCCGTGGCGCTGCGCGGCGACCAGCATCCGCGCCAGCTTCACGTCGACCGGCAGCCTTGCCATGGTGCGGCCGACGTCGGTGAGCTTGCGCTGCGCATCGACCGCGCCGAGTTCGGACAGCTGCTGCCAGCCGTCGGCCACCGCGCGCGGGTCGGGCGGTTCGACGAAAGGGAAGGCGTCGATGTCGCCCAGGCCCAGCGACAGCATCCGCAGGATCACCCCCGCCAGCGCGGCGCGGCGGATCTCCGGATCGGTGTAGGGCGGGCGCGACAGGAAGTCCGCTTCCGAATACAGCCGGATGCAGGTACCCGGCGCGATGCGCCCGCAGCGCCCCTTGCGCTGGTCGGCGCTGGCCTGCGACACCGGCTCGACGTGCAGGCGGTCGAGCTTCTGTCGCGGGCTGTAGCGCTTGACCCGGGCAAGGCCCGGATCGACCACGTAGTGGATGCGCGGCACCGTCAGCGAGGTCTCGGCGACGTTGGTCGCCAGCACGATGCGCCGCTGCGGGCCGGGGTTGAACACGCGGTCCTGGTCGCGCGCCGACAGCCGCGCGTACAGCGGCACCACCTCGGTGTGCCGGTACTTGCGCCGCTCCAGCGCCTGGTGGGCGTCGCGGATCTCGCGCTCGCCGGGCAGGAACACCAGGGTGTCGCCGGTGCCGCGCTCGCGCATGATCTCGTCGCAGGCGGCGACGATGCCGTCGAGGACGCTGCGTTCGCCCTCGTCCTCCCCTTCGCCTTCGAGCGGGCGCCAGCGCACCTCCACCGGATAGCCGCGCCCCTCCACGTCCACCACCGGCGCATCGTCGAAGTGCTTCGAGAAGCGCTCGGTGTCGATGGTCGCGGAGGTGACGATCAGCTTCAGGTCGCGGCGCTTGCGCAGCAGCTGCTTGAGGTAGCCCAGCAGGAAGTCGATGTTGAGGCTGCGCTCGTGCGCCTCGTCGACGATGATCGTGTCGTAGCGCGACAACCAGCGGTCGGAGGCGATCTCGGCCAGCAGGATGCCATCGGTCATGAACTTGACCGCGGTGTCCTCGCCGACGTTGTCGTTGAAGCGCACCTGGAAGCCGACCAGCCCGCCCACCGGCGCCTGCAGTTCCTCGGCCACGCGCCGCGCGACCGCGCGCGCGGCGATCCGCCGTGGCTGGGTGCAGCCGATCATCCCGGCCGCGCCGCGCCCGGCGGCCAGGCACAGCTTCGGCAGCTGGGTGGTCTTGCCCGAGCCGGTCTCGCCGGCAATCACCACGACCTGGTGCGCGCGCAGCAGTTCGACGATGCGGTCGGCGTGCGCGGCGATCGGAAGCTCCGGCGCGACCTGCGCGGCCGGCAGCCGCGCGGCGCGGGCTTCGCGCGCGGCCACCGACGCCTGCAGCGCGGTGGCGAAGGCCTCCTGCGCGGCGGACTGCGACGGATCGGCGTTCCAGCGCGACCACAGCGCCGACAGCCTGCCCCGATCACGGGACAAGGCGCCGTCGATCGCCCGGCGGGCCTGCTTTAACGCCGCTGTCGCGGGGGCGCGCCTAGAATCCATCGGCACCCTTGCAAAGGCATGAGCCGGTCGCATATTCGTCCTGCATCGGCCTATTGTCGCCAAAACCAACCGACCCGAGGTCCCCCATGTCGAAGACCAAGACCAAGCCCGCGAAAACCGCCAAGGCGGCCAAGCCGTCGAAGGACGCCAAGCCTGCCCTGACCATCACCCCCACGGCCTCGCCCGCGGCCGGCGACGGCGGCCCCGCGATCGACATCGGCATCTCCGACAAGGATCGCAAGCAGATCGCCAGGGAACTGTCCAAATTCCTCGCCGACAGCTACACCCTGTACCTGAAGACCCACAACTTCCACTGGAACGTCACCGGGTCGATGTTCAACGCCCTGCACAACATGTTCGAGGCGCAGTACACCGAGCAGTGGACCGCGCTCGACGAGATCGCCGAGCGCATCCGCGCGCTGGGCTACAACGCGCCCGGCTCGTACGCCGAGTTCGTCAAGCTGTCCTCGATCAAGGAAGAGCCCGGCGCCACAGAGGCGCCCGACTGGCGCGAGATGGTGCGCCAGCTGGTGGTCGGCAACGAAGCCGTCTGCCGCACCGCGCGCAAGGTGCTGGACGTGGCCGACGACGCCGACGACGCGCCCACCGAGGACCTCGCCACGCAGCGCCTGCAGACCCACGAGAAGTACGCCTGGATGCTGCGCTCGCTGCTGCAGTAGGGCTCGGGGCTCGGGGCTCGGGGCTCGGGGCTCGGGGCTCGGGGCTCGGGGCTCGGGGCTCGGGGAAAGCGTAATCCCCTGCATCGTCATCCCGGCGAAAGCCGGGATCCATTGGCTGTTGGCTTCACCGCCACGGGCAAGGACACGATCAAGATGGATCCCGGCTTTCGCCGGGATGACGAGCCACTGCCCCGAATGACCGGGGACGCTGCACAAGAGTCATCCGGGAACGTAGACACGCAAGGACGCGCCACGAATCGGCACCTTCCGATCCCGCACAGGGCTGTTTCCCTACAGCCGGCCTCGCCCGCGACGGTATCCTGAGCACATGAAGGCAACCCCCGAAGCGCTGCTCCAGCAGGTGTTCGGCCACGCCGCGTTCCGCGGCGAGCAGGCCGCCATCGTCCACCACGTCGCCGAAGGCAACGACGCGCTGGTGCTGATGCCCACCGGCGGCGGCAAGTCGCTGTGCTACCAGTTGCCGGCGCTGCTGCGCGACGGCGTCGCGATCGTGGTCTCGCCCCTGATCGCGCTGATGCAGGACCAGGTCGACGCGCTGCGCCAGCTCGACGTGCGCGCGGCCTGCCTGAACTCCACGCTCGACGCGGACGCGGCGCGGACGGTCGAACAACAGCTGCTCGCCGGCGAACTCGACCTGCTCTACGTCGCCCCGGAGCGCCTGCTCACGCCGCGCTTCCTGTCCCTGCTCGACCGTTCCCCGATCGCCCTGTTCGCGATCGACGAGGCCCACTGCGTCTCGCAGTGGGGCCACGACTTCCGCCCCGAGTACCGCGAGCTGACGATCCTGCACGAGCGCTGGCCCGGCGTGCCGCGCATCGCCCTGACCGCCACCGCCGACCCGCCCACCCAGCGCGAGATCGCCGAACGCCTGCAGCTGCAGGACGCGCACCGCTTCGTCAATTCCTTCGACCGTCCCAACATCCGCTACACGGTGGTGCACAAGGAGAACGCCAAGCGCCAGTTGCTCGACTTCCTGCAGGCGCACCGCGGACAGGCCGGGATCGTGTACTGCCTGTCGCGGCGCAAGGTCGAGGAAACCGCCGAATTCCTCGCCGGCCACGGCATCGACGCCCTGCCCTACCACGCCGGCATGGCCGCGGACACGCGCGCATCCAACCAGCGGCGCTTCCTGCGCGACGACGGCGTGGTGATCGTCGCCACCATCGCCTTCGGCATGGGCATCGACAAGCCCGACGTGCGCTTCGTCGCCCACATGGACCTGCCCAAGTCGATCGAAGGCTACTACCAGGAAACCGGCCGCGCCGGACGCGACGGCGAGCCGTCGGAGGCCTGGATGTGCTACGGCCTCGGCGACCTGGTGCTGCTGCGGCAGATGATCGAGCAGTCCGACTCCGGTCCCGAGCGCAAGCGCCTGGAGCACCGCAAGCTCGACGCGCTGGTCGGCTACTGCGAATCGATGCGCTGCCGCCGGCAGGTGCTGCTGGCGAACTTCGGCGAGGACTACCCCCTGTCCTGCGGCAACTGCGACAACTGCCTGCAGCCGCCCGAGGCCTGGGACGCCACCGAGGCCGCGCGCAAGGCGCTGAGCTGCGTCTACCGCACCGGCCAGCGCTTCGGCGCCGCGCACCTGATCGACGTGCTGCGCGGCGGCGAGAGCGAGCGCATCCACCAGTTCGGCCACGACCGGCTGGGCGTGCACGGCGTTGGCGCCGACCTCGACGCGCGCACCTGGCGCGGCGTCTTCCGCCAGCTGGTCGCCCATGGCCTGCTGGACGTGGACACCGAGGGCTACGGTGGCCTGCGCCTGGCCGAGGCCAGCCGCGCCGTGCTCAAGGGCGAGCAAACGGTGATGCTGCGCAGGGTTGCCGGCAAACGCGAACGCGAGCGCAGCGCCGCAGGCCGCGCCACGGCTCCGGCAATCGAACTCGCCCCCGTCCACCTGCCCCTGTTCGAAGCCCTGCGCGAAATGCGCGCGCGCCTGGCGCGCGAGCAGAATGTCCCCGCCTACGTGGTCTTCCACGACAGCACCCTGCGCGCGATCGCGCGCGATCGCCCGAACGACCGCGATGCTCTGGCCCGCGTCGAAGGCATCGGCGCCGCCAAGCTCGAACGCTATGCGGAGGTGGTCCTCGAGGTCCTGCGGGACACGGAGGAGGCCGAGCTCACCGCGCCATAGGCGCGGTCGGTACGCTGCAGGACAGGATGCCGCGCCGCTCGAATATCCCCGCGGCTACGGCACGTTGCAGGTGAACTGCAGCGTCAGCGAAGCGCCCGACTGCAGCGTCCCCAGGGTAAGGCCGCCTGCGGACGTCAGCGCGCCCACGGTGAGCCCCGACCCCGGGCACGCACCTGCAGGCCCGCTGCAGGTCACCGCGTTCGCCGCCGGGCAACTGAGTCCCTCGGTCGGCGCATCGCGTACCACCGCACCGGTCACGGGGACGCTGGAGCCGTGGTTGGTGACGGTCAGCACGTAGGTCGTCGCGGTCCCGGCCACGACCTGCTCGCTGTTGTTGGTCTTGGTGACCGACAGGTCGGCAAGCCGCAGTGCATTCTGGAAGGTGCAGACGATGTCGGCGCGCGCGCGCCGCACGTTGCCACCGGGAACGGTGAGGGTCGTGCCCGAGAGGCTTCCGAAGGTGGCTGGATTTCCGGTGATCGCCGCGTTGTTGTCGATGCAAGAGGCGCCGTCCAGCACCCAGCCTGGGCCGGGCACTGCCTCGGTGATGGCCACGTCGGCCGCGCTGTTGGCCTGGAACGGCGACGACTGCACGGCCACGCCCGCGGTGGCGGTCGTCAACGGCACGCTCGTCGCCGACAGGTTCGTGAGGCTGAAATTGAAGGTCCCGGTCCCCGACTGGCTGACCTTGGCCACACTCACCTGCGGGACCAGCTGCGGCAGCGCCAACCGATAGTCTTCCGCCTCGCCATTGGTGGCCACGCCGGTCGCGTTGGCAACGCCGCTGGCATCGCTCGCCAGCCGCAGCCGCATGTACGTCGTCGCCTGGGGCTGGTAGCTTGCGGGAATCGTCCATGTCAGGTTGACGCTGCCGCTCCCGGACGGACAGGTTGCCTGCGCGGAACGCTCGCCTGCGTCGAACACGCCATTGCCGTTGAAATCGATCCAGCCGGCCACGACGGCCGGTCCCGTGCACACGACGTTGGGAATGGTGTAGGTCCCGCCCGGCAGCACGTTTGGCGCCGCCACGTTCGCGTAGCCGGCGCCGGCCGGCCCGGTGGTCTTGGGCAGGGCGTCCACGTCGGGACCGCCGACCGGGCCGTTGGCATTGGGATCGGCCTGCACGGTCGGACCGAGCCGGATGCCCTGCCCGACCGTGGCCAGGAACTGGTTGTCGGGACGATGGTAGTCACGGCCCGTCACCGCCTCGCCACCGGACCAGATTGCATTGCGCACGTGCACGGCATTGCCGTAGCTGGCCGGAATGGCTTCCGAAAACTCCAGCTCGAGCACCGCACCCACCGCAACCGCGGAGATGCCGCCCCCGTACGCGGTCACCCGTGCCGAGGTCGCCCCGTCAATGAAGCCGACCAGCGCCGGGCCCGCACGCAACGAAGCGGTCGCGTTGTTCTCGCAACTGGCCGGCGTGGCGGCTCCGAAGCGCACATCGGTATTGGTCCCCGTGCCGTTGATGGAAACGGCGGTGCGCTGGTTTTGCGCATTTCGGCATTGCGCGACCTGGTCGATGACGCGCACCGTGCCGCCTCCGGTCAGCTGCGCGCCGACGTATTCGGATCCGCCGCTGGCCTCGGCGTCGGCGAACACCAGCCCGCTGAGCGCAAACGGCGCACCACCGAGCGTCGCGTTGCACGCGAAGTTGAAGCTGACGGTTGCACTATTGTTCGTGCGCAGGCCGACGCGCAGCGTGTTCGGATTGGCGCCGGTGCCGGGATGGTTGCCGCCGATGTTGTACAGTTCGTCCAGGCCATCGCCCTGCCAGCCGCCGGGCGTGTACACGTACAGTCCCGAGCTGCCCCTCGATGTCGAGGCGCCGCTGAGCGTACAGCTGATCTCGAGGTAGTTCTGCGGGATGTTCGGTGTATCGACGTAGAAGCCGCGGGTGACCGTCCGGCCGCTGTACACGTCCTCGCCGTCGTTGCCCCAGCTGACCCAGAAGATGCGTCCGCGATGCAGGCCGGTGCCGCCGGTGGCGAACTGCGCCTGCGCCGGCAGGCTGGCGAGGAGGATCGCCAGCGCACAAAGCAGCAGCGCGATCTGTCGTCGGACGTCAAGGCAGGTGAACACGGTCATCGGTCTGGGCATTCCATTTTGAACAGGGCGAGTTCCTGCTGCGGCTGGCCGCTGGAGGGGCTCGCGCGCGACGTTGCCCCGGCACATCGACAAAGCCGGCATCCCCGTCATGCGCAGCGCGGCCCCGCCGGCTTCATGGGGCGCGACATGGTGACACACGCGACTGGCCAGTCCTAGTCGGCGCGGCAGACCATGCTCAGGATCACGGAACTGCCCATCGCCATGGGACCCAGAACGATGCCGCTTCCCGTCAGCGCGGTGGCCGTGTACGGGCCTGCGCAACCCGTTCCCGTGCACGCGACGACGTCGGGGTTGCCGGTCCCCGGGCAGCTCAGGCCCGAATCCGGCGAATCGCGCACGACGGCATCGGTCACGGCATCGGGGCCATCGTTGGTGACGGTGATGGCGTAGGTCGTGTTGGTTCCCGACACGACCTGCGCCGCGCTGTTCGTCTTGGTGATCGACAGGTTGGCCTGTGGATTGCGTGTATTGGTGAAGATGCAGCTGAGGTCGTCGCCCGCCTGCGGCACCAGGCTGAAGCTGGTTCCGTTTCCGGCGACGCCCGGCGTTCCGGACGCATAGGCGTTGGTGCAGGCATACGAAGAGGCGTAGTTGGCCAGGTCGGCGCCGGACGCACCCGTCTCGTTGATCGTGTAGCTGGCGCCGACGCTGGCCGTCGAAACGGTTGCGGTGCCGTTCGCGGTATTGCCGGCGCCCGTGGTCGTGACGGACGTGCCCGCCGGGCCGGCAATGCCCAGCGTGAACTGGTCCCCCGCCACGAAGCGCCCGCCGGGCAACTGCTTCTGCAGGCGCAGGATCGGCGCCTTGGTGTTCGTGAACGTGCAGGTGATCGGCCCTGCCGTGGTCGTGGCCGCGGCATCGAGCGTCACCGTCCGGTTGGCGAGATCGGCGGTCGCCGTACCGCCGGTCCCGAGCCCGGTGCAGGCGATGCCGGTCAGGGCGAAGCCTCCCGGGGGTGCGGCTTCGGTGATGGTGGTGGCCACGCCCGCGCTGGTCAGCGTCTGGGTCGCGCCCGTGGCCGGGGTTCCGGCTGCTGTGGTGGTGACGGCGTGGCTCGCGATCCCGTTGCTGCCGCTGAAATTGAACGTGCCCGCGCCGCCCAGCGTGGTCTTGCTCACGGCCAGCTGCGGGCAGGCCACGGTGAACGCGGCCGTGGCGGTATTGTCGCCCGGGTTGATGTCCGAGAACCCGTCGGTGTCGGAGAAGTTCGCCGACGCGGTATTGCTGACCGTGGCATTGCAGGCGGCCGTCGTGGCCACCGTCGCATTGATCGTGAAAGTGAGCTGTCCACCCGACGCCAGCGTGTAGCCTCCGGTGTAGTTGATGTTCCCGGAACCGCTCGGCGCGGGGCAGGTCGAGCCGGCGGTCGCCGTGCACGTCCAGGTCGCATTCTGCAGTTGCGCCGGGAAGGTATCGGTGATGTCGGGCGCGTGCGCGGCGGGAATGGCCGGGGACTGGTTGCCGGCGTCCACGGGATTGATGTCGTTGTTGCGGACGGTCACCGTGTACGAGACGGGTTGGCCGCGCAGGATCGTCGGCGCCGACACCGTCTTGGTCACGACGATGTCCGCGGGCGTCGACGTCACCAGGTCGCGGATCTCGTGGATATTGTTCAATCCGCCAGTCGAGGCGGCGTATCCCATCCGCAGGTTCGCGGGCGCGGCGTAGGGGAAATTGACGTTGCTCGACAGGCTCGTGATGGCCGCGCCGTTCTGCCCCAGTCCCGTGCTGACCCGGTATCCGCCGCTGCCGTTGGGCACCAGCGCGATGCGCATGCGGCTCACGGCCGGGCGCGAGGTGGCGCCCGGGAAATCGATGCTGCCCGGTGTCGCCGCGCTGGCGACGAACTGGTTGTTGTTGGCTGTCGGCCCGCGGATCACGATGCGGTCGGCCGCGAAGCCGGGGCTGTTGCTGGTGGAGGGGCAGGCATTGGCCACCGGCGCCTGCGCGGAGAAATTTCCGTACTCGTCGATCCCGACGCCGAGATAGGCGCCGGCACCAAAGCAGTAGCCCAGGCTGCCGCCGTACATTGCCCCCGACATGTCGTTGGCGGCGTTGTACAGGAAGAAGGTGATGCCGTCCGCACCGTTTCCGCCCCAGCTGATGTAGCTGAACTCGACGGTCACGCCCTGCGAGGAAGGGAAGGCACTGCCCGTGTAGAGCGCTCGCGCGATCTGGTTGCCCGAACGCGTGGTCAGGCGCAGCCAGCCGCTGCCGTTGGCGTCATTGGTGCCGGTCGCGGTGATGTTGCCGTAGCCGCCGGTCAGGATCCCGCTGTCATCGTTGGTGCTGGCATTGTTGGTGCCGGTGATCGCCCAACCCGGCGCGGTGCTGTTCCTGAAGGTTTCGGTCACCTTGAACTGGGCCTGCGCGGGCGCCGCCATGCAGGCCAGCATGGCCAGGGGCAGGCCTGCGCGAAGCAGTCCGCGCTGCACAATGTTCCGGGCTGGTGGATTTCCGATGGCCATTGCGGTCTGCGCCAGTCCTCTACTGCACGCTGCAGGCGAAACTGAAGGTCACGGTATTGCTTCCCGCCGTGGCCGGCAGGGCGCCAAGCGCCACGCCGGACAACAGGTCCGCGACCGTCAACGCGCCCGCCGGGCAGGCCGCGGGCGCCGTGCTGCTGCAGGTCACCGGACTCGATGCGGGACAATCCAGCCCGGTGCCCGGCGCGTCGGCCACCACCGCACCGGTCACCGTCATCGGACCATTGTTCGTGGCCACGATGGTGTACGTCGCCTGCGTCCCGCTGACCACGCTGGACGCATTGTTCGTCTTGACGATCGAAAGATCCGCCAGTCGTCTCGTGTTGGTGTAGGTGCAGACGATATGGAGGTCGGCGACATTCACCTGCAGGCCGTCGGACAGGTCGGTGTCCGCGCTTCCGGTACAGGCCAGCTGCGACTCGTAGTCCTGCGCGGCCCCCGTCGTGAACGCCTCCGAGATCGTGACCGTGGTGCCGGCCGTCAGGTTGACCGACACCGGATCGAGGTCCAGTTCGTCGGCGGCGTCCGCCACCGCATTGAAGCTCCGGAGTGTCGATGCTCCGCTCTGGGCCGAGATCGTCACCGCATCGTTGATGGCGGCGCTGGCCCATTGCTTGCGCAAGGTCAGCCGGATCGCGTCGAACCCGAAATCGACCGTTGCCGTGGCGCCCTGCGCCAAGGTCACGGAGACATTGTTCGGCGTACCAAGGATGGCGCCCGCCGGAATGTCGGGATCGCCGGTAACGACCCGCACCGAATAGGTCGCATTCGGCACGATCGCGATCCCCTGGAACAGGTACTCGCCGTTGGCGTCGGTCTGGGCCGTCGCCGCCACGAGACCATTGTTGTCGCGCAGTTCGACGGAGACATTCGCCGGTAGGCGCCCCGGTTCGCTGACATCGAGGGCGTCGTTGCGGTTGTCGTCGTAGTAGAGCGTGCCCCGCAGGTTGCCTGCCGGCAGTCCCGAGCACTGCGCCAGCACCATGTCGTCGATGGCCAGGTCGTTGCCGCCGCCGCCGGGGCCGTTGTTGCGGAAGATGAAGCGGACCTGGGTGGCCGTGCCGGAATTGAACAGGGCGCCGTACTGGCGCCAGGTCGGCGTATTCGACGCGCCGACGTTGCCGCTGCTCACGATCACCTGCGCTTCGTCGGCCTCGTCGATCGTGCCGTCGTTGTCGTCGTCGACGCCGACGCGGTCGACGGCCAGCTCGATGTTGAAAGGCAACGGCACGTTCCCGCCGCCGCTGAAATAGCTGCTGATCGGGTTGTTGCCGTGGATGGCCCAGAGCGAGAACTCGTACATGGTGTTGGGCGCGACCGTCAGCGTTTCGGCGTAGAAGACGCCCGGGTCGTTGCTGGCGTTCATCACCATCATCAGCTGGTTGGGATCGCCCTTGCCGCCGTTCGTACCGAGCGAGGTATGGTCGCCCACGGTCCAGAACCAGTTGCCGTCGCGCGATGTCGGCAGCTTGCTCACGCGATTGGAAATGCGGTACTGGCCATCCGCGAGATCGCCGGCGAAGTAGCTCATGGTCGTCGAGCCGGTGGCCAATGGCGACGAACTGTTGACGTTCGTGGCGTTGCCCACGGTGTTGCTGCCGATGGCGCCGAACGTGCCGTTGTTCGCGAACTGGTTGGCCGCCAGGCCGCCGCCGAGCGCCGTGCATGAGTTCGGCCATGCCACCGACGCAACGCCGTTCACGGTAGTCGTGTGCAATGCGGACGGGACAGGTGTGTCGTTCGAGCCGGTAACCGCACTGGCCGAATTGCTGACGGAGCCGGCAGCCAGCTGATCGACCCATACCGGAAGTGTCAGGTTAATCGTTCCGGTGTTGGCGTTGCCGTTCGTACATGTGATGGTGTAGCGCCTCGTGCCGCTGTTGAATGCTTGCGAACAGCTGAATGTAGCGCTTCCCCCAATCCCTCCCGAGCCCGTGCTCAGCGTACCGCTCCACGCCGGCCATGTTCCGACAGGCAGTTGGTCGGTCACCGTGACACTGTTGCTGCAGATGATCGGAGTGCAGCGGCTGTGGGCCACCGAGATGGTGTACTGCGCGGTCGCGCCACTCGAATTGCTCTGCTGGCCCACGGTCCAGGGACCGTTCGAGGATACGGTGACGCTGTTGACCGTTCCGGCATGCAGCCGGCCAGCCGGCAGCAGCAGGCATATCGCGACCGCGGACAGGAGGGCCAGGCGAACCAGCCCAGAAGTGGCCAACTGAAACATTTGGATCATCCTGAAAAAACTTGAGCAGACGAAACCCCCGACGACCATCAATACGTGCCCACGAGGTTCAGGAACCACCCCTTGTGGTCGTAATCGAAGTTGGTGAGGTCGTCGCTGAACTCGGTGAAGTTGTAGCCCAGGCCCACGCGGAAGTTGCGGCCGATGTCGCGGTCGACGCCGACCAGGAAGCCCTTGCGGTCGCCGCCGTCGTCCACGCCCAGCCAGCGGTATTCGGCCAGCGAATGCCACTGGTCGGCGAACTCCCAGCGCGCCTGCGCCGCGGCGAAGGTGGCGGTCGAATCCGCCCACTCGCCGGTCATGCGGCCCATGCGCACTTCGCCGTGGCGGCGCATCAGCTTGCCGGCGAACTCCCAGCGGTTGTCCGGGTTCCAGACGCCCTCGAGCGACAGGATCTGCGACTTCTGGTCGTAGAACGCGATGTTGTCGCCCACCTGCTCCAAGGTGGACACGTCGTACAGGTAGGTGTACTTGCCCAGCAGCGCATAGCGGGTGGTGTTCCACGGCCGCAGCGCGAAGCCGACGTTGCCCTCGATGAACTTCGCGCCCGCGCTCGGGTTCAGCGCGTCGTCCGTGTCGGAGTAGTTGAAGCGCGCGGCCAGGCGCAGGCTCTCGCTGACCTTGTGCAGCAGGCGGTTGGTGGTGACCCACTGCTCGCGCTGCTCCAGCCCGCTGTCCTCGCGCCACTCCAGCTTGCTCTGCCACTGGGTGGCTTCGGAGGTGCGGCCGCCGCTGACGCTCACCGCGCGGCGGTCGACCTGGCCGAGTTCGCGGTCGAGTTCGGCGTCCTGCAGGGTGAAGCCGAGGTTCCACCCGATGCCGGGATAGAAGTCCATGCCGAAGGTGTGGGCGAGGCCGGACTCGTTGGGCTGCTTGAGGTACTGGCTCTCGTTGAACACGCTGACCTGGTTCGACAGCCGCCAGCGCTGGCCCAGCGTCCAGCCGGCGTTGAGGCGGTTGTTGAACAGCGGGTCATAGCCGGTGGCGTCGGTCGAATAGGTATAGCTGCCGTAGACCGAGTGTTCGGGATTGAAGCGGTACTCGGCGTTGACCTGCGCCGCGTCGCCGCGGTCGCCGGTGCTGAGCTCCGCGCCCACCGAGGACAGGTCGCCGAACAGGTACTTGGCGCCGGCGCGCAGGGCGTCGTTGTCGGCGTAGGCGCCGCTGTCGTCGTCGACCGTGACCTGGGCCGCGCCGAAGACCTCCAGCGAGGTGCCGAAGCGGTGCGTGTACTGCACCGCCGCCAGCGTGCCCACGGCGTCGCCGGTCGTGCGCTGTTCGTCGACTCGGCGCAGTTCCGCGGCGAGCGTCGAGGCCTCGTTGATGCGCCATTCGGCCGTGAACTGGGCCTGGGTCAGCGACTCGCCGCCGCGCTCGGCCTGGCTGTAGCGGCCGTAGACGTTGAACGACGGCGTGAACTGGCCGAGCACCTCGATGCCGTATTCCTCGACGTCGGCGCCGGCATCGAAGCGCGAGATCGAGAAGCCGGCGTCGACGCTGCGCCACCAGGCGCCCGCCGACCAGTCGAGCGCTGTCCAGCCGAGCTCCTTGAAGTTGGCGCGCGCTTCCACCGCAGTCGCCTCGCCTTCGCGGGCGCCGAGGCCGGAGTTGATCTCGCTGAAGCTCAGGCCGCCGTTGTCGGAGAAGAAGATCGGCGCGCTGGTCGCCTCGGTGCGGCTGTGCTCGACCTTGAGGTAGGTGCCGCGGCCGGCCTGCAGGGTGAGGTCCGCGGCCTGCAGCGAGTAGTCCTCGCCCGCACGCTGTTCCTCGATCCAGGTCGCACCGACGCCGACGTGGTCGCCGAACCAGTGCTTGCCGCGGAAGCCCGCGGTGAGTTCGTCGGCGCTGAAGCCGCTGGGGAGGTACTCGTAGTCGACCAGCAGCACCTGGGCGAAGCCGTCCAGCGGAGTATCGGTGGTCAGCGACGGCACGTGCTCGCGCGTGACCTGCAGTAGCGGGCGCGTGAGCAGGATGCGGCCCTGGAATTCGTCGATCTCGTAGTCGGCGCCGCGCAGCAGCTCCACGCGCGCCTGCACGCGCCCGGTGGTGTTGTCGCGCACTTCCAGCACCACGCGGTCGGAGCCGGGCAGCACGTCGGTGTGCTTGAGGTAGTAGAGGCTGCCGCCGGTGCCGAGGAATTCGCTGTGGCCGGGCGCGGTCTGCGCCTCGGAGGCGAACGCGCGCAGCTCGCTGCCGGGATCGCCCCAGGCGTTCGCACGGCGGCTGCGCCAGTTCAGCCCGGCGCCGTAGAGCGCACGCGAGTACTGGCCGTACTCGGTGCCGGTGATGCCGGTGTTGAAGTTGCCCCACAGCGCCTGGCTCTTGTCCCAGTCCACGCGCACGTACAGGCGGCCCATGGTGTCGACGTCGCGATACGTAGTCGAGTCGTCGCCGTAGACCGGGTAGTAGGCGTCGGGGTCGAGCCTGCGGAAGATGTCCTGCGGATCTGCGTCCCAGAAGCCGCGGAACAGCTCGCTGACCTCGCGCTCGCGCGTGTCGGCCTGGGCGGTGACCAGGTACTTGCCCTGGATCTTGCCCTTGAGATAGAACGCCAGCCGGCCCTCGGCCAGGAAGCTGTCGTCGTAGCGGTCGTCGCCGCCCAGCGGTTCGATCGAACCGGACACGCTGTTGCCCGAGAGGGTGAGGTCGGCGATGGCGACCGCAAACGCGTAGCGGCCGCTGACGTCGATGTCGAGCGCGTGCTGCAGCGTCCGCCCTTCCCGTCCCTTCAGCACCACGTCGAAGCGATGCTGGCCGACCGGCACCAGGTATTCGGCCACCAGCTTGCGCTCGAGGTCGACCGGATGGGTCTGGCCGTTGATCGTCACCCCGTAGTCCGCGGGGATGTTGCGACCCTGGATGCGGATGCGCGAGCCGTAGATGGCGATGTTCTGCTGGCGCAGGCTGTTGCCGCCGAACACGCTGTCGACCTGGCTGGTGCGCTCGGCATCGTCGGCGTTGAAGGCGGTGCCGTAGCGCTTTTCGGTCGACTCGCGCAGGCGCTGGACGCCGCGCTCCTGCTCGTCCGGGTTGACCAGCTGGAAGCGGCGCGGGTAGGTCTCGTCGATGCTGCCGTCGGCGCCGTGGGCGCGCACGATGTAGATCAGCTCGTCGCCGGTGCGGGCCTCCAGGCCCTGCGGCAGCGTGCCGTCCCACGTCGCCTCGCTGACCGCGCCGACCGGCAGCGCCACCGTGGCCACGGGCGTGACCAGGTCGACGTCGCTGGCGCGATAGACCAGCACCTCGGCGCGCTCGATGAAGGCCGAGTAGTTGTTGTAGGCGTAGAAGCGCACCGGCTTGACGATGCGGCTGCCGTCGAAGGCCAGCAGCGAAGGCGCGGAGACGTTGAACTCGGGCACGCCGAGGCTCGGATCCTCCGTCGCCCAGATCACGCCACCGTTGGGCAGCTGCACCGACCACTTGCCGATGGCGACCGCCTTGCCCGGCTGTTCGGTCTCGATGCTGACGCGGCGGTCTGGCTGCAGCGCCTGCGAGGTCGCCGGCACGCCGGCCGCGGTTTCCGGCTGGCGTTCGCCGCGCGTGCGCACGCGCATCAGGATCTTGCCGTCCTCCGACCTGCAGTCGTTCGTGCCGCAGTCGATCGCGGGCGCGTCGGCCTGCGAAGCCTCTTCCGGCGTACCGGCCGTCGTGGCGTCCTGCGCGGACGCCATCGCCGGCGCCATGCCGGCCAGCAGGGTGATCAGGGTGTAGTCGAGCAGTTTCATCTTCATGTCGGCCAACCCCTTACTGGCCACGGATTCCGGCGGGGGCCGCCGGGTCATCGCTGATTTCCACGCGCAGGCGACTGCGCGCCTCCGGGCCGAGCTTCGCCGCGATCGCTTCGAACACCGCCTTTGCCCGGCGCAGGCCGAGCGCATCGTTGTAGGCCAGGGAGCCGCGCCGATCGGCATGGCCGATCACGCCGACCGTGCCGCCGCCGAGCTTCTCGATGTCGGCCGCGACCTTCGCGATCACCGCCTCGAACTCCGGCTTGATGACGGACTTGTCGGTGTCGAACAGCACCGTGCCCAGCACCGGCGATTCGCCCAGCGACAGCAGCGTGCTGCGCGGATCCTCGAGATCGGTGCGCAGGCTGACCGCGAGCGACGCTCGCAGGTCTTCGGGCAGCTTCTCCAGCAGTGCGGCCTGCACCGCCCTGGCGCGATCGTAGGCCAGCGCCTGCGATTCGCCGTTGGCGGCGATCACCACCTCGCCCGCGCCGTTGGCGACCACCTGCCCGGCCATCGCGTCGATGACCGGCAGGTACTCGTCGCGCAGCTTCGCGCTCTCGGCCTGGAACACCACTTCGCCCAGCTCGATCTCCACGTCCTGCGTGCCGCCCTCGATCAGGCCCTGCGGCAGCTTGACGCCGAAGTCGAAGCGCACCGGCAGGCCCGGGGTGACCCGGCGCAGCAGCGGATTGTCGGTGGTGAACTCGCTGCCCGGCGGCAGGGTGGCCGGATCGACCTTCAGGATGAAGTTGCGACCCCGCTCCCATGCGCCGCCGTCGACGCCCACCAGGTGGTAGCGGCCGAACTGGTCGGTCTCGACCAGCAGGCCTTCCACCGAGGCGATGCGCACGCCCGGAATGCCGCGTTCGTCGACGCCGGCGTTGCCGATGACGTAGTCGACGCGGTAGCCGTTCTCGACCTGGCTCACGCGGCGCTCCACGGTCGGCTCGGCCGCGGTCAGGCCCTTGGCCGCGTCGCCGCTTTCGCGCTCGATGCGGGTGTTGCCGGCCGCGTCCATGCGCAGCGTGACGCCCTGCTGCGTGGTGAGCGCGAAGTCCCCGGTGAAGTCCAGCGAGGCCAGCGTCTGGCTGACCACCACTTGGCGCGCCGCGGCCGGGTCGGCGTCGGACTGGCGTCCGCCCACCGTGCCGATCGCGATGCCGTGCAGCAGCGGCGAACTGGCGTCGGCCTCCGGCCGTGGGCCCTGGCCGCGATCGACCGTGGTCGAGTTGGCCACGTAGGCGCCCGGCGCGAAGCCGCCCTGCACGCGCACGCCGTCCATGGTGGCGCTGTCCTGCCAGCCGTCGCCGTCGCGGTCGTCGAACACGGTGCCGAGGATCAGCGACTCATCCAGCATCGGATCGCCGACCAGCTGCACGTCGGCGGTGGCGACGTTGGACACCGTCACCCCGTTGTCCTGCAGGAAGGCGCTGTTGGTGTGGATGCCCGCGCGCACGCCGGCGCCCACCCGCAGCAGGTAGGTGATCGTCGCGCGCTCGCCGGCCGCGATGTCGATCTGGTCGACGCGGATCGGATAGGTCCCCGCCAGGCGGCCGGCCCCGTCGCGATCGGCCACGGTCAGCGAGCCGTCCACGTAGTTGAAGCCCGCCGGCGGCGTATCCACCAGCGTGGCGTCGACCACGTCGGTGATGCCGGTGTTCTCCATGACCAGCGTGTAGCGGACCAGGTCGCCGACGCGGATATCGCGCGGGCTGGCGGTCTTGACGATGCGCACGGTCGCCGGGTCGGCTTCGACCTCGACCACCGCTTCGCCGTCGTCGCTGACGCTGATGCCCGAACCGCCGCCCGCGGTGTGCGCCGTCGCGGTGACCTCGTTGCGCAGCAGCCCGCCCTCGACCGCAGCTTCGGCCGCCGTGATCGTGTGCGTGTAGCTGTCGCAGGTCGCCGTCTGGCCCGGTGCGAGCGCGGCCGGGGCGCAGGTCAGCACGACCGGCGCGCCGCCGTTGAAGCGGTCCTCGACCACCAGGTTGTCGAGCGCGACGTTGCCGGTGTTGGTGACCGTCACCGCATAGGTGATCACATCGCCGGTATTGCCGACGCCCGGCGTGCCGTTGTCGACCGTCAGGGTCGCGGTCTTCACCGCCTCGATCGCCGGACGCGCCACCTCATGCGACGTGGTGCAACTGTCGCACTCGGGGTCGTCCCCGCCGGTCGCCACCACCGTGTTGCCGATCGTGTCGCTGGCGACATCGGCGTCCACCGTCGTCGCGTAGATGAAGCTGTAGGTGCCCGGCAGCGAACCGGCCGGCAGCGTGCAGACCAGGCCCGCACCGCTCGCGGCGCAGCCTTCGGGCAGCGTGCCCGACAGCGTCTGGCCGGCGCTGATCGTGTCGGTCAGCGTCAGCGGCGCCGTGGTCGCGGCCTCGGCCACCACCACCTCCACCGTATAGGTGAGGGTCTGGCCCGGGACCACGAGGCTGCCGCTGGCCGGATCGGACGACTTGCCCACCGTCACCACCGGATCGACCACCGGATGCGTCGTCGTGCAGCTTGCGCACTCCGGGTCCGGATCGCCGCCCGCCGGGTTGGTCGCCACGACGCTGTTGCCGACCGAACCGCTGGCATCGGCATCGACCGTCGCCGTGTAGCTCACCGCGTACGTGCCCGGCGCCGTGCCCGCGGGCAGGGTGCAGGTCAGCTCGCCCGAGCAGGCGAACGCGCCGGCGCTGGTCACCGCGCCGAAGGTCTGGTTGGCCGACAGCGTGTCGACCAGTGTCAGGTCCTGGCTCAGCGCGTTGCCTTCCACCGTGACATCGAGCGTGTAGGTGATCAGCTGGTTCGGGGACACTTCCGTGCCCGTCGCCGGATCCGAGGTCTTGGCGACCGTCGTGCGCGCGGGCGCCTCCACCACCACGGTGGCCGTGGCCGTGTCGCAGTTGGTCGGGTTCAGCACCTCGCAGATCGTGTACGGGTAGGTGTACGTGCCCGCCGGCGTCTCCGGGGCGACCGTGATCGTCCCGTCCGGATTCATCACCAGGCCCGGATTCGGGCTGGTGCCCGGCGTCAGCGTCACCTCGGCCGGCACCACCGGCACGCCGTTGAGCGTGTCGTTGTCGAGCACGCTCGACGTGGTGCCGCCCGTGCCGCCGTTGACCGGCGGGAAGGTGTCGTCGACTGCGTCGATCGGCGGTGCTTCCACCACGATCGTCGCCGTCGCGGTGTCGCAGTTGGTCGGGTTCAGCACCTCGCAGATCGTGTACGGATAGGTGTACGTGCCTGCAGGCGTGCCCGGTGCGACCGTGATGGTGCCGTCCGGATTCATCACCAGGCCCGGATTCGGGCTGGTGCCCGGCGTCAGCGTCACCTCGGCCGGCACCACCGGCACGCCGTTGAGCGTGTCGTTGTCGAGCACGCTCGGCGTGGTGCCGCCCGTGCCGCCGTTGACCGGCGGGAAGGTGTCGTCGACTGCGTCGATCGGCGGTGCCTCCACCACGATCGTCGCCGTCGCGGTGTCGCAGTTGGTCGGGACAACGACGTCGCAGATCGTGTACGGATAGGTGTACGTGCCTGCAGGCGTGCCCGGTGCGACCGTGATGGTGCCGTCCGGGTTCATCACCAGGCCCGGGTTCGGGCTGGTGCCCGGGGCCAGCGTCACCTCACTCGGGTCCACCGGCACGCCGTTGAGCGTGTCGTTCTCCAGCACGCTCGGTGTGGTCCCGCCTTCGCTGCCGTTGAACGGCGGGTAGCTGTCGTCGACGGCGTCGATCTCACGACTCACTTCGTGCGTCGTCGTGCACGTCGTGCACTCCGGATCCGGGTCACCGCCGTTGCCGGTCACCGCCACGCTGTTGCCCACCGTGCCCGACGCATCCGCGTCCACCGTCGTGGTGTACTCGAACGTGTAC